>Ga0268261_10004561_pt1 | contig 10394 bp, 9 predicted proteins | sample TergutNc150P1_FD_190353 | JGI IMG/M metagenome (GOLD analysis project Ga0268261, IMG submission 190353) | Nasutitermes corniger P1 segment gut microbial community from laboratory colony in Florida, USA - Nc150 P1 (SPAdes) (version 2) | ecosystem: Host-associated > Arthropoda: Insects > Digestive...
AATTATTGCTTACGAAATTATTGCTTACGAAATTATTGCTTACGAAATTATTGCTTACGAAATTATTGCTTACGAAATTATTGCTTACGAAATTATTGCTTACGAAATTATTGCTTACGAAATTATTTCCCAAAGAACCCAACAAAAATTATTGTACTCTCATTTTTATATTTTGTCAACATCTTTTTTCTAAACTTGCACTGCCTCTCAACAATATTTTTTTATCTCTATAATTTTAATTCTTTCCTTGTATACTTTTGTCGGGAATATCTGCATTACGTATATTGACTATTTCTGATATAATAAATACATACAGCTTACAATTAATCATAAAAATAACTAAAAACAAGGAACACACCCTGATGAATGAATATATAAAAAATATATTAGCTAACATAAAAATTATTTGCAAAAAATATAAGTCAATAGAAAAAGTATTTTTACATGGCTCAAGGGCAAAAGGAAATTATACAGAACGTAGCGACATAGATATAGCTATATATAGTGTTGGGATAGATATAGAAGAAATAAAAGATGAATTTGATAATATAGATACTTTATTAAAGATAGATGTTGTTGATATGACAAATTGCAAAAATGAATTACTTATACAGGAGATAAATAAATATGGAATACTTATTTATAATAAGATACCAGAAATTTAAAAAATCTTTAGAAAATTTAAGCAAAATTAAAAATCTAAAATGGCCAGAAGATGAGCAAACATACGGTTTTATATGGAACGGAGTTATATCAAAATTTTGTATAACTTTTGACCTATCATATAAATTAATAAAAGATATATTAATAGAATATCATGGCGTAGAAAATTTTATAAAAGGTTCTCCACGAGAAATTTTAAAACAAGGACATTATACAAATATAATAAATACAGATATATGGCTAGAAATGTTAAAAGATAGAAATATAATAATACATGAATACAGCGATTTAGAAATAGTAGACAAGTGGTGCGAAAAAATACAAAATATTTATATACCGTTATTTGAAGAATTAGAAAAATACACAGAAAATATAACTAAAAAACTAAATTAAAAAATTAGGGCAAAAATAATAAAATAGATAATTACTAAGAAAATTTTTTTCAAAATAAATACTTGGTGAAAAGAAGTTTAAAAAGAGGAGTTATAAAAATGAATAACAAAAAAGTAGTAGTAGGTATGAGTGGTGGTGTAGACAGCTCTGTTGCTGCTTTAATACTAAAAAATGAGGGCTATGAAGTTGTAGGTGTTACAATGAACATATGGCAAAAAGAAGATAGGGAAGAAATTGAGAGAAAAGGTGGTTGTTGTGGACTTGGAGATATAGAAGACGCAAGAAGAGTAGCAAATACACTAGATATAGAATATCACGTTCTAAATTTTAAAAATAATTTTAAAGAAAAAGTAATAGACAATTTTATAGATGAGTACAAAAATGGTAGAACCCCAAACCCCTGCATAGCTTGTAATAGATATGTAAAATGGCAAACTTTATATTCTCGTTCTATACCAATGGGAGCTGACTATATATCTACAGGACATTATGCAAAAATAGCACAAAATGAGAAAAATGGACGATACACAATATCTATGTCGGATGGTGGTCATAAAGACCAAAGCTACACACTTTTTAATCTTACACAAGAACAACTAAAGCATACCCTTTTCCCACTAGGAAATTATAAAAAAGAACGAATAAGAGAAATGGCAACAGAGGCAAAACTAACAATTGCAAAAAAGCCAGATAGCCAAGAAATATGCTTTATACCTGATAACAACTATGGTAATTTTTTAAAAGACAAACTTGACAATATAGACCAAGGCAATTTTTTAGACATACACGGCAATATATTAGGAAAACACAAAGGTATAATATATTACACAATAGGACAAAGAAAAAATCTAGGTATATCGTTCGGGGTACCAATGTATGTAAAAGAAATAATTCCGAAAAAAAACGAAATAATTTTAGCTACAGACCATGATTTATATACAAAAGGACTAAAAGCAAAAGACCTTAATTTTATGTGGGTAGACAGTATTTCAAAACCTACAGAAGTTTTTGCAAAAATAAGATATAGCCACAAACCTACAAAAGCTATAATATTTATAGAAAACGGTGAACTTACCTGCCATTTTGAAGAAAAACAAAGAGCAATAACTCCGGGACAAGCAGCTGTTTTTTATGATGAAAATGGCAATGTACTTTGTGGAGGGACTATTACAAAGGCTATATAAAATAAGTAAAATAGCAATGGTGTTATAATTTAAAAATCGCTATTGCTATTAATTTTATCAAAAAAGTCATACGCTTAATAATAATTAACTTCTTTAAGTTGAAAATCGATAGTCTATAAAAAACCATGTAAAATAATATAAAAACTAACAAAACAAAGTCATAAATAAAACTATTCTAAGCCCGATATATATCATGTAACAAAAAACAATAAAAAATAAAGAGGAGAAATACATAATAATGAATAAAATAAACAAATCCAACAAAGGTTTTACTCTTGTAGAACTTATTGCAGTTATTGCTGTTTTACTTATACTATCCGTACTTGCTGTTGTACAATTTACTAACCTTACAGGTGCTGCAGAAGATGCTGCTACAATTGCAGATGCTAGAGCTGTTGCTAGTCAATTAAATATTAGTAATTCTTTAGTTATTAACGGTAGTGAAGGTGAAGGATACATAAATCAAGGTAACTTAACTAATATTGTAACTTTTGGTGAAGGTCTTATCGTTTGGACTCTTGAAGCTAATAACAGTTTAGTTAGATCTGAAACTCCTTTCAACATTACAATAGCTGATGCTAGAAGAACTAATAGAGTTAGAGATGCTCTTCAATACGAATTTGGTATTTGGACTGTTAATGAAGAAGCTTTAAGAGACTAATTTTTACATAATATTTTTACATAATAAAAAAAACAAAGAGGAGAAGTACATAATAATGAATAAAATAAACAAATCCAACAAAGGTTTTACTCTTGTAGAACTTATTGCAGTTATTGCTGTTCTACTTATACTATCCGTACTTGCTGTTGTACAATTTACTAACCTTACAGGTGCTGCAGAAGATGCTGCTACAATTGCAGATGCTAGAGCTGTTGCTAGTCAATTAAATATTAGTAATTCTTTAGTTATTAACGGTAGTGAAGGTGAAGGATACATAAATCAAGGTAACTTAACTAATATCGTAACTTTTGGTGAAGGTCTTATCGTTTGGACTCTTGAAGCTAATAACAGTTTAGTTAGATCTGAAACTCCTTTCAGCATTACAATAGCTGATGCTAGAAGAACTAACAGAGTTAGAGATGCTCTTCAATACGAATTCGGTATTTGGACTGTTAACGAAGAAGCTCTAAGAGACTAATTTGTACATAAAAAAACTCCTCCTTTTATAAATAGTTTAAAAGGAGGAGTTTTTTTAGTTCCAATTAAAAAACAATCTTTTTATCATATGCCCGAATGAAGCTTTTTCTACATCTTGTGAAACTACTAAATCGGCTCTTGCTATTTCTATACCATTATTTTTATATATTATTTCTCCAGCTTTTGTATCTTTTTTTATTGGAGCATTTAAAAAATCTAGTGTTTCTATTTCGTGTGTTATTACTACATCTTCACCTTTTGGTATTAAAGCATTTACCTGATTTTTTACAACTAACTCTATTTGGTCTACATTTCCTTTGTGTACTCCTACATATCCTTTTAATGTACCTTGCTCTTCGCCTTTTACAATTGCAAAATTAGCAAAGCCATGGTCTAGCAGTTTTGCCGCTTCATTAAATCTTGTTTTGGAAGAAGGAGCACCTAGGATAACAGATATTAAATTCAAATCTTCTTTTTTTGCAGTAGCAGAAATACAAAATAATGCAGAAGATGTAGAACCTGTTTTAAGTCCTGTTATTCCACTATAGCTTTTTATTAGCTTGTTTGTATTTGTAAGCCCAAATTCTTGACTACCTCTTCTTGTTTTATGTGTAATAGTGTCCATCCATATCAAAGCTGTTTCACTTATCTCTGGGAAATTCAAAATAAGTTCGGCAGTCATAAGTGCTATATCATAAGCTGTTGTAGTATGACCAGCTGTATCAAGACCACAAGCATTTTCGAAATTTGTGTTCTCCATTCCAAGTAGCTTTGCTCTTTCATTCATAAGTATAACAAAACTTTCCTCACTACCTGCTATATGTTCTGCCATAGCTACTGCTGCATCATTTGCAGAGGCTATAATAATACTCTTGGTCAACTCTTTTACTTTTTGTGTTTGACCCTCTTCTAAAAAAATTTGAGAACCACCCATATTTGCAGCATGGCTACTTATTATAACATCATCTTCCCAAGATATTTTACCATTTGCTACAGATTCGTATATAAGAAGCATTGTCATAATTTTTGTTACACTTGCTGGTGGTAATATCTCGTGTGGATTATGTTCGTATAATACTTGCTTTGTTGTAGGTTCTACCAAAATTGCACTTTTTGCTTCCAAAGATAATTCAGTAGCTATTATATGTGTATTAAAAGATAGTATCGCAACAATAACAAAAATATAAATTTTGGGTATAAAAAACATATGTGCATAATCCAAAGTGGGATTTTTCCAATGGTTATATATGTTGTCGTCAAAATTTTTTATATTTGTTTTCATGTTTTCGGTGTTCTTTTTTTCTCTAAAAATAGGGAGTTTACGTTTCACAAAAACCTCCAATGCGATTATTTAATATTTTATTAATATGGCATTGTAACAACAAACGAAAACATTTTATGTAAATAAATGTTTTCGTTTGTTTGCAATATACCGGTAGAGCAAAAAGTAAATTCCTGTTTACTCATTAGTATAGTTTTAGCTAAATTTAGTATTTTATACTTTACGCATCACTTTTTCAAATATTTCAAGCCCTATATTTATTTCTTCATACCCTATGTTAAGAGCTGGCAAAAATCTTATTACATCTTTTCCTGCTGTTAATAGCACTAATCCATTTTCTAAAAATTTCTCGTTTAACTCGGTTGTAGGTAAATCTACCTTTACACCTATCATTAGACCTTTTCCACGTATGTTTATTACATTTTTTAGATTCATTTTTTCTATTTTGCTTTTTATATATTCACCTTTTTCATTTACATTTGGTAATATATTTTCTATCTCTCCTAAAGTGGCAAGAGCTACGCTACAACAAAGAGGATTACCACCAAAAGTAGTACCATGGTCGCCATAACTTAGTATATTTTTTAGTTTATTATTTACCAAAAATCCACCTATAGGAATACCACCACCCACTCCTTTTGCAAAAGAAATAGCATCTGGTAGTATATCAAAATATTCATAACAAAACCATTTACCACATCGCCCTGAACCTGTTTGTACTTCATCTACAAATAGTAATATATCATTTTTATTGCAGAAATTCGCTATTTCTCTTACATAATCGTAATCTAAAGGATTAACGCCACCTTCTCCCTGTATAGGCTCTATTAAAAAGGCACAAATATCTGTTCTATCTTTTAAACTATTAAGCTCCTGTAAATCATTTGCTTTTATATGAATAAATCCTGGAGTAAAAGGGTCAAAATGTTTATGAAACTTTTCTTGACCAGTAGCAGACAATGATCCCATTGTTCTACCATGGAAAGAATCTATAAGAGTTACAATAGTATGCCTACCTTTTCCATATTTATCACTACTATATTTTCTTGCAAGTTTTATTAGTCCTTCGTTTGCTTCTGCTCCAGAATTTGCGAAAAAAGCTGCTTCCATATTAGTAATATTACATAATTTTTCAGCAAGTTTTTGACCAGGCAATGTGTAAAATAAATTTGAGGTATGACTAAGTTGTGAACCTTGTATATTTAAAGCCTCTACCCAACTAGGGTGGCTGTGTCCAATAGAAACAACCCCTATTCCACTTGCAAAATCTATGTATTCTTTACCATTGTTATCCCAGAGTTTACTACCAACTCCTTTTACAAAAGTAACACCATATTTTTTATAAGTTTGTAATATATATTCGTTCATTTTTTTCTCCTATACTACTTTGCCCCCAAAAAGGGGGCATTATTTTAAAGCTCTAATTTTTTATTACACAATTTATTTAAAACATTATCACTATGTGTAACGACTATCATAATAAATTGTTTTTCTTCTTGTAGCATTTTTAAATTTTCTATTATTTGGTCTTCTGTTTTAGAATCTAATTCTGATGTAGGCTCATCTAATATAAGTACATCAAAATCGCAAGCAAGTGCACGTGCAAGTCCTATTCTCTGTCTTTCTCCTCCAGATAGTCCAAAAGAATTTTCATCCATAGAAAAATGGTCTATACAGCTTATTTTTGCTGCATCCCTTACTCTTTTTTCTGGAAAATTTTTACCAAAAGAAATATTCTCTTGAAGTGTAGAGTCGAAAATAAAAACTTGCTGGCTAAGAACTGCTACTCTATCTATATAGCTTTGCCTATTTATTTGTGTTTTATTTTTGCCATTTATTAGTATTTCTCCACTTGTTGGTTCCAGTTGCTTTTTTAATAATCTAAGTAAACTAGTTTTTCCAGCCCCAGATCTTCCTATTATCGCAACAGAATCACCTTTTTTAAAAGTAGCATTTATATTATTTAAAACATTACCTTCACTTTCTGGATAAGTAAGAGATAAATCTCTAAACTTTATTTCATCTATATTAGATATTTTTTCTAAATCATCATCTTCTCTTTTTTCAGTTACTAAAAGTTTTTCTAGCCTATCTTCAACTGCTTTTGCTGTTTGAATTGCTATATTATAATCTGCAAGATTTTTTATTGGCTCACTAAGTCTTGGTAAAAATAAATAATATGCAACTATTCCTCCAATTGAAACATGACCTAAATTTGCAAAAAACAAACCTACCAATATAGCAACAATTGTCATTACTCCTATAAGGGTATAGGTAGAAGATTTTAAAAGACCTGCAAAAAATTGATTTTTTATTAATTTTTCTTCATATTCCTCTACATTTTTTTCAAATCTTTTATCAAAAAAATGCTCTACAGAATATAGCTGTATTGTATTAATGCCCATAAGAGTCTCATTTGCTACATTTGTTAATTTAGAAAAAGCTTCTCTTTCTAACTTTGTACTTTTTCTTAACTCTTTGTTAATATACATATTTACAAAGAAAAATATAAATGAAAACAAAACTGTTGCAATTGCCATATAGAAATTTATAGTGAAAAGTATAATACATATGATTACTATATGACCTAAATTTAACAAAACTGTTGGAATTGAAGATATTTCATTTTTTGCGTAAAGAGCAGAATCATTTATAATTTTGTTGTTTATATCTCCTATAGAATTATCTTTAAAAAATCTATAACTCTTGTGTAAAACATTGGAAAATAAATAACCACGTACAATACCAGCTCCTAAATTCTCCATTTTTTTCCATTGATATACTTCTGCCCAATCTAAAAAAAAGTAAATAATATAAGCAGCTATAATAGAACCTATTATAAATAAGGCATTTCTTCCTTCATTGTATGTTAAATCGTTTATAAGCCTGCTCATCAAAAATGGAGAAACAAGCCCAATAAATATATTAATAATACTAATCATAAGCACAATGTATCGTAGTTTGTAAACTGGTATCAGTGCCTTTTTTATTGCATCTGAAAGCATATATTTCTTTCTACCTTTCTCTTTTCTAATTTTAAAAAATTATATAACCATAACATGGGTATCATTTTCTATTGTGTTTTGTCTTAATTCGTTTAATTTGTCCGAAAATTTATTTTCAAATCTTCTTATCAATGTTAAATGAGGTCTTGTTGTTGGGTGTTTTGCAACAAATATTGTACAGCAATCTTCGTATGGCAAAATGGATAATGGATAAGTATCTATTTTTACTGCTATGTCTATTATTTCCTGTTTGTCGTATGTTGCAAGAGGTCTTATTATTGATATACCATTTGCTGCCTCATCTATTACTGCCATACTGTATATTGTTTGACTTGCAACTTGTCCTATACTATCTCCCATTACAATTGCCTGTGCATTTATGTTTTTTGCTATTTGCTCTGATATTCTTAACATTTCTCTTTTTAAAAATATCGTAAGTTGATTATTTGGTACATTTTCGTACAAAAATAATTGCAACTTTGTAAAATTAACAATATGCAAATTCATTTTAGATGTAAAACCTTTTATAATTTTTGCTAAATCTATTACTTTTTGTTTTGCGTGTTCGGATGTATATGGGCTTGCATGAAAATAAATAGCATCTATTTCTACACCACGTCTTGCTGTTAAAAAACCTGCAACCGGACTATCTATACCACCAGAAAGCATAAGCAGAGCCTTCCCACCCCCAGTTATAGGCAAACCACCAATACCCTTTATAATTTTGGAAAAAATATAAGTTTTAGAACGCAATTCTATATTCAAAATTACTTCTGGGTTTATAACATCTACTGTAGCATTTTCTATATTATCTAAAATATATCCTCCTACTTCTTTAGATATTTCTATAGAATTTAGAGGATAATTCTTATTTGCACGTTTTGACTTTACTTTAAAAGTATAGTTTTGAGTATAATTTTCCTTTAAATATTTTGTGGCTTCCTCTTTAATATTATCAATATTATTAGTATCTATTATATAACACGGGCAAATATATGTTATACCGATAATGTTTTTAAGGATTGGTATAATAAAATTATAATCCATTTTATTTGGCGATTCTATTAATATTCTACCTTGCTCTTTTTTTGTTTTGTATTCTTTTGGTATTTTTGAATTTATAATATCTATTAGCCTATTTTCAAAAATATATCTGTTCTTGCCACGTAAGGCTATTTCTCCGTATTTTAATAAAATACCTTGCATTGTATTTTCCTTTTACTAGCTTAAATTTCTACTTTTAAGTTATACATTTGAATTTTTGATTATGAGATTATACATTATTTAAAAAAAAATAACAAATATTAAAGTAATAAAAATATCGACAAGTGAATTTCTTTTTGATAATTGGTATAAAATAAAATTAAAATGGTGGTAAAATGCACAATTTTTTTGAAACATCACTCAAAACTATCCAAAAAATTAGAGAAAATGAACTTTCTCAGGTAGCAAACGATATGACATATAAGCTAGTATTATCTTTTTTTCCATTACTTATGTTTTTGCTTACATTGCTTGGATTTTTTAATATAGATTTTCATATAGTTACAAACAATTTTGCAGGTATTATACCAGTAGAGATAGTCGGTATTATAGAAGTATTTTGGTCCGAGATAATAGAAGTAAAAAGACCAAAATTACTATCTATTAGTCTTGCTATTACAATTTTTAGTAGTACAAGTGGATTTAGAAATCTTGTATCTGGTTTAAAAAAAGCTTATGGAGAAAATGAAACACGTAATATTTTGAAAATATATTTACATAGTTTTTTTATTGTAGGTATATTTGCAATATCTGTAGTTTTATCTAGTGTTAGTGTAATATTTGGTAGTAAAATACTCCACATTGTTTCAAGATACTTACCTATAAACGATATTACAATTACTATATATAATATTATTGCAATTTGCATTAGTATTTTTATAATGTTTTTTTCGGTTATACTAATAAACAAAATATCGTTAGAAAAAAATATTACTATAAAAGAAAATATGCCAGGAGCATTGTTTACCGTTATATTTTGGCTTTTATCTAGCTTTGCTTTTAATATTTATATAAGAAATTTTTCTGATATGGCAAAGGTATATGGCTCTGTGGCTGGTATTATGATATTTTTTGTTTGGATAAATATAATATGTAATGTTATTTTAATAGGAGCTACGATAAATGGTATAAAAATAGAAGAAAAAAATAAAAATAATATAGAGTTAGTTAAAATGAAATAAAGCCCAAACATTTTAATTTTATTTTACTACTTGTGTATATATTAATTTATTTGGGTAAAAATAACTTGTGTATTAGCTTTACAAAAAATAATAGCAGCAGGTGAAATTACCTTATAGTAAAGCAATACGGCATCTTAACATAATGAAACTCACATTTTTATTTTATTATTGGGTGCAGATTTATGAGCAGATTTTAGGAGGGTTAAAGCCCTCCTAAATTTTTTAGAGAATAGCCCACTCTCCCTTTTTGAAAATTTGGACTTCTTCTCCGTCCTGAGTTTTTCCTATTATATCTAAACACTCAGAACCAACCATAAAGTCATGGTGGCTTAAACTTTGATTTAAGCCTTTTGCCATCTTTTCTTCTTCGGATAGGCTATCCATTCCCGATACTGTGAATGTATAACCACTACCCAAAGCTAGATGACAACTAGCATTCTCATCGTAAAGAGTGTTATACCATAATAATCCAGATTGTGAGATAGGGCTTGAATGTGGTACAAG
>Ga0268261_10004562_pt1 | contig 10394 bp, 6 predicted proteins | sample TergutNc150P1_FD_190353 | JGI IMG/M metagenome (GOLD analysis project Ga0268261, IMG submission 190353) | Nasutitermes corniger P1 segment gut microbial community from laboratory colony in Florida, USA - Nc150 P1 (SPAdes) (version 2) | ecosystem: Host-associated > Arthropoda: Insects > Digestive...
TGTCGTGTGTTGTCAGGTAGAGGTCTCTGCGACGAGCTGATCACTCGTCCAGAGGAGTCCTACCGACTGTGCTGCGTCGTCGTGTGTGATCTAGAAACATCAAGAATGGGTGCTCCATATATATATATGACATTAGTAACCTAAAGGTTAATAATTTAACCCTTATCCTGCTAATGTGGAGAAAATGGTGAGCTCCTAACAATGCCAGCAAATAGCAGATGTGATTTAATTCGGGGTTTTAAGGGTTAATCACATGGAAAAATTTTGATACCTCTTCTAATGTTTTATGTGGGCCCTTAAATGGGTCTCACTATATGTTTCTCTGAATTCCAGACACACAATGAATCATCTACAAATAAACTGCAATTAACAACTGTAAACATAAGTATATCACATTTAATAGAAATATGACACTGTGTAGAAAAAATATGTCTGCAGGGGTTAGTGCAGGTAACAAGTTCTAAACAACATTTTCAGTACCTAACACCTGAAGTACACTGCATTCAGAATAACAGTAACTGTAATACAATGATCCGTTACCTTTGCACCCAAACTTTTGTAACGTTCTGGGTGTTTAAGATAGTCAACAAATTCCGTAACCTCTTGCTTGGCCTCTTTTAAACCAGCAACGTCAGAGAAATGGACACCTTTTCCTGGGCCAGTAAGTGGATCAACCAAGGTAAACTTTGCTCGACCAAGCTGTGTCTAATAAATAAACCAAAGTTATTTCCAGGAATACAGTTATGATACAACTTGTATCTTAATGGCTTCTTTCAATTTCACACTAAAACAAACATTAATGACACTTTATTCTGGGAAGAAAGTTCAACCCACAAACTTCATGTTTGTGGGCATGAATTCATAAATGTAGATTTTTTGCATCTTAATACATTTTCTCTGGTAAGGTGTTTCCTGCTTCTGTGACTCAAAAATTAGTCAATGGGGTACAGGGTAATCATTTTAGGGCCAAACAAAACAGACAGATCATAGATCATAATTTCTTTGTAGATTTCAGTACATCCTGGCTGTAGAGAGAGCTGAAATGTTAGACAGTACAATATTCATAGTATTATTTCAGTACTTTGAAAAGAAATAAAGGAAAGGAAGTTTGAAAACAGAACTTTTCACATGCTAATAAATGAGACCTGTGAATTGGACAAACAAGACAGAAGGATCAATTTCATCCTCAGAATGGGTCATATCACCAGAATCTTGCTTCAAAGAGGAAGACAAACTTGTTTAAACTTTTTGAGCACTACAGCAGTCAAGACAGCAGGTTTGTCCACATAAAACATACGTAATAACTCGATCTCATTCTCTCAGACCCTGCCCAGATGGAATTCAGGATTAATGTTATAAACTGAACAGAATATTCCAGGCAGTCTGCACATCATTTCTTTCATAAAAAATTTATGTTCAAACTGACCATAATGCAGACACCAAGCTACCTGGCGTCAATGTATTAATAAACATACTGTCCAATAAGCTAAAAAAAGAAATAAGTACATTAAAGTTTCCAGTCATGTTACAGTCAGTAATAATCATATGGCAACTGCTTTTCTGAGCAATCAGCTGTGTAAATGTGTCTTTGATGTCCAATCAATGATCTGTCTCCATCTGTGGTTGTTATAAAAATGTGGCCACATGCTATGTATATACCCAAGGTATGCTCTTGAAGGTGGGTGTCCTGTAACTGGTACAGACTACTTAGGAAACAGTGGGTGGAGGCAGGTAGACAGAAGCCATATTCCATTCTGCTTAACCATGTATACTTTGAATATGAATACAGGCACTGCTTCATCACATCAATCCCTGATGATTGAAAGCAGCAGTCCCTGAAACACTGGACAGGAACTCAATATTCACATGGCTGACCACCCAAGACTTCAATTAAGCAACAATTATGCTGACTACAAACAGAAATGTTTCAGTATCCTAACTGGCATGCTTCTGCAGCAGAGAATATAAACACACCATAAGTCTACTGAGAGGTACTATGTTTATAAATTTGGTAAAAAGGTAAAATCCACCCTAGAACAAAGCCTGAGAAGGAACAGAGGAATAGCTCTACTTTCTTTCACCCTGGTGCAAAATGAGGGTGGATGGTCAATGCCATATCCCGGCTGCTTTATGCCCAGGAAAGAGACATGGTACCTGTTGTACGGGAAGCTGGGTGGGCTCTAGGCCTATGGAAAATCTCGCCTCCACCAAGATTCGATCCCCAGACCTTCCAGCACATTGTGAGTTGCTATAGTGACCATGCTAACCCAGCCCACATAAATTTGGTGCTCAAACTATTTAAAGTGCTTTCTGAATAATCATGTCAAGTAAAAATGTAACTAAGTTTGTTTAACTAGACACACAAAAGTTTTGAAAAGCGGTTTAATGCTCTGTCAGGGTTAGACAGGCCTGCATCGGAACAATATGGATTGAATGAAATTTCCCTGATAACTATTAGATCAAAAACAATGTGAGATTCTAAATACGAGTAAATGTGTTCGGTAAAGGTAAAGGTAAAGCAATCCCATTACAGGCCTGGACAGGCCCTGAGGGTTCCAGGAGGTTGAGGCTCCCAGATTTCAAGACAATCGGCACATGGTGGTAGTAAGGTTGTCAGTCCTATGCACCGGCCCCCTTTACCCCCCAGGAAATATTCCTGGTACTCATTTCTGTTAGAGGCTGAGTCGACCCCAGGGCCATAGTGCGGCCGGAAGGATTATGTCAATGAAAAATATCCAATGACATCCTCGGGAATCGAACCCGCGACCTTCCGACTTGTAGCGCAGTGCCTCAACCAACTGCGCCACCGCGTGCCCCCAAATGTGTTAAGTAGTTCTGAATATTACAAAAGTAAATGTACTCACTCAGAACTTTTGGGCTAAGAATACATAAGTATAAATAAAATGCACAAAATTTGCTTAGACAGTAAACTGTACTTCATGTTGTGGTTAAGATTCACACATTCACCATCTAATGGTGAACTTTCAGACAGAAAAGGTGCTAACCTTATCGGAGTCTCAAATAAACAAACTACTGTATCGTGGTTCGGACATGGCACCCGTAAGTGACCAAGCTCATTCATATGAGCATGTGTGTTAATAAAAAATAAGATTTGTAAAATGACATGACACTCTTAATACCATACTCAAATGTCTGAACACTGCATTTTTAAAATTCCAATGCACATACAAACATATCCATGCTGATTGGAGGCCTGATAGATTTTGTGCGTGTCAGCAAGGATAACAACAAACCAACAACAATAAGTGAGGCCAGTATTTTGCCAGCTGTGTCAGAACTTCTTTCATAAATGATGGGAACTCCATTATCAACAGTGATGCCCAAATTTCTTTCAGCTTCCCGCAGTTTCTCCTCAAATCTCTTCATATCCACTATGTTCATGTGAAATGTCTTGATGTCCATCTGTGTAAGAAATCAGAACGTAATTATTATAACCCCTTCTGCCCTTAATTACCAATCATCTTCCACTGGGCATGACAGTAATTTGGGTATGAACTGGTTACTACCAGCCAAGCAGAGAAAATATTGATGTAAGAAAGTTACATATGTACAGTTGCCTAACAGTGACATCAGGTTATGCTTAAGTACATGTTGTACGGTTAATATAAGGCAGATTTGATGACACTCAATATCACTTGCAAACAGTCATCGAAAGTAACACTATTCACTATTGATTTTGGGTAAGCAAAACTTCTTGTTATATGTAAATAAAAGGCAAATCGTCCCTGGGCATGCCACAAAGCCATAAAAGGGAGTGACAGTATAACTCCACCCATTTTTAACCTCAGCACTACATACAGGAAAGTGGTCACACCCTGCCCACTTTACCCAGTACCCATATGCAAGTATGAAACCTAATTAAACCTATGTAGTTCTGGTGAGGTGTGACAGAGAACAGTACAGAACTCAGCAACAACTTTACTCAGTGGACTTTTGCTCAGTGCTCAATATAATCAAAAAAAGCTTCAAACAGTGTAGGACTCTGGGTTCAACGTGCCTTGTATTCTAATTTTATTGTAATCTGAAATATGCACTTAATTCTGATTTGTTCGCAAACACTACTGTTTGGCCTTTAAATCATGACATAGCTGCTGACGTCTGTAGTCGCTGTCAGTTTTACATGTAGCAGGACACAGGTGTTTGAATTGGCTGATAAAGGTCAAACATGTAACTTGCATGTAACAAAAATTTCTCTGCTGCTGCAATATACCATTTGTGCTTTGCAGGAAACTCTGCTTCAGAGCTGCCCACTACAAGGATTCTCACTTATTTCGGAACTGTACTACTAACAAATTCTAACCACAGTTAAAACACACATTTAATATAGGACTGTGGCATCTTTTTTTGTGAAATAAGAAGCATCAATTTAGGGTTTGTAAGTCCGTGCATCATCATATATTCAAATAAATCAACCAACCAGATGCATCAATCTCTCAGCTTTACTGCCTGTCGTTTAAATACAGCTCAACATGTTTCAGGCATCCTAAGGCCTTCATCAGGAGCTTATCAACTGCAGTAGCTGCCTCTGGTTTACTGTTGGAACGTGGTGGTAGCAGTGTTGTTGGTCATGGTCGGTCCAGACTGACCACGACCAACAACACTGCTACCACCATGTTCCAACGGTTAACCAGAAGTGGCTACTGCAGTTGATAAGCTCCTGATGATGGGCATGAGGATGCCCAAAACATGCTGAGCTGTATTTAAATGACAGGCAATAAAGCTGAGAGATTGATGCATCTGGTTGATTGATTTATTTGAATATTGTAAGAAGCATCAAGTTTGATCAGTATGGGAATAAATCATGACAGATCAAAGTTATGTATCAGTCAATGCCATATAATAATTTGGCACAATGCTTGATCATTCTTTACAAAGTTTTATAGTCACAGTCAATTTACTAAACCTATAAGGTAACAAAGTACAGTACACACATTTCTTATTTAACCAGAAAAATTTCAAGTGCATACTAACAAGTCAGTAAAAATGGAAAATAAATTCCAATAAGATTTGACATACTATTTTTGACTACACTAACATGAAGCTAAAAGGAAATAGCAAACGTTTAATTATTAAAATATTCTAAATGCACTATATTTCCTACCCGCTTTCCTCTTATAACTGCCCCGTCATGCAGGATGATGGTTACAATATCAACATCAGGTCTCACTATAACTTCCTCCACTTCTCCTTTTGCCAACATATGATGGACAAATTCATTCCAAGACACATAACGAATAACCTGAAACAAAGAAGAGAATTAAAAATACTACAGCAGAATTTTCCTAATATTTTGACTTTACAACTTATTTGATTATGAAAAGAACTGGTGGAAGTGAAAATTACAACAAAAAGTAGCAGTTATATAAGAATGTAATAAAACACCAAGTTTTGGGTATCATTCATACAGCCTACCTTCCAACTATGTAGGTTTCAAATATGTTGTATTGCTAATACCATATTCAGGTAATACAAAATTTACAAACCAACAATAGAAATGTTATTTAGCTCACAAATTTGTGTGCAGATGGTCAAATCCTGAAATCCTAGTCAGCTTCGGATATTCATGCATTTCTCATTTTGCCCATGTGCCAAATGTATCATCACCATAATCCTTGATCTGGGCAGTATTATATTTGATGTTCTGTTCTTACTGTGAGACACAAAGTGTCACCCCATATTATAAATACTTTTATGTTCTACATAACTACGATATAGCAGCAAGATGTTGTGCAGATAACTACAAACTAATAACTGGTAGATGCATGCAGTTCACCTCTGGCTGATTGCTGCTGGGAAACAGAAGTGAGACAGTAGCTATAAGCATATATGCAGTCAGCATCCATAAGAATGCTTTAGCAAGCAATGATGAAATTTTACTATCATCTTCATCATCCTTATTTGGTTTCTTGTCATCATCATTATTTGGGGGTTGCCGATGCTGCTGAGGGGATGATGCTGTAGAATGTATACCTCTTGTGTGTAGGCAATATACAAGCTGCTGTGTAGTCCTCAGACCAGATCGATGTAGCAGACTGAACACTGCTTGATATTCCCGTCTTATGTGTTTGTAAACCTTTATGAGAATTACAAAAACAGGAAAAATAAATGTGTTATTTTCTATTAGTTAATTTTTAAAAATCAAAACAAACAACTTTAAAAAAAAAGTTTTGGCCAACTAAAGTAGATATGCCGTCTGCTCATAACATTTTCTGCAGTGCCCTCAACTTAATTATGGGGACTATTACGATTTTATTGCACTTAACATACAGTGACCATTGATTATCTATTTAGATAATTATAATATTATAACTTATTACACTTAAGCTGCAAATCTTTTACATGTGTTATATGTACAATATAATATTACCTACAGCAAAGTTTGAGATCTGAAATTATAAATTGCAGCAGTAAACATTCCTTCTTCATTTCTTTGTATTCAGCCTGATGATGGCCACTTTAGCTAGCTGATACAATTATATTATATTATAACTGTAATAACGTAAAAACAACAAGGATGAACCATCTTTAGATTTAGATTATGTTAAATAACAATTTTGGTTCAGATTAGTGTTATGTCAGACTCCTTCTGCAAAAATGTCATTGCCAAGGACTTTCACCATGCAATGTTCGGCAAGAATAAAAGAAATGTGATGTCAGAATTTGCACTTGGCCCCTACCCTGTATGGAGCTTATGATAACTTTCAGGCAACACAGATAATCTTGCCAATATGTAATGGAAAACAGTGCATATGACAATGGATTAGAATTTTTCCAATCCTGAAACTAAGTTTGACAGAGAACATGAACTTCGAAATTAACTTACTTTTGGATTGCACCTCGTACTCCCCACAGACTGATACAAGTTTTCACTGCAAGGCTTGATAATAGAAGTACCATCATAAAATTCATTCTTTGATCTATTAAAGCTGCGCCTTCCGCAGACACTGAATAATTCATTACAACACACAAACCGTCTAATGATGTTATCTACTAAGCGCCTTGTCTTAACAAAATACATAGTGTGAGACTTGTTCGAATCTTACGCAAGTTACGAATTACGACTGGCAATAACTGCTGCTGCCGTCAACATAACACAGTAAGGCGTGGCCACACCAAGGAACTTGTAGCAGAAAACGGACGATATAGTCATTTTGCTGTTGGTAAATTATCCACTAATCCACTGTCACTTCGCGTTAACGGACAACGTACATAACTTGCTATGTAAAATTACTCCTCATCAACACCAGCCATGTTTGTTGCGCTCAGGATTGCCAACACAACGCACACGGATCACAAATGTGTGAAACCAAAAACCGGCCTGTAATAAATAACATAAACATATTTAATGGAATCTCATTAAAACAGCTGGATGATTTACAAATTATTTAATGACGTTCTACCAATGTAGTGCTTACAAGCAGTGTCAAATGAGGTGCGAGGTAGAACACGAACGCTGAAAGATGGCGGACACCATAGCACACGGACAAGTCTTGTAAAGATATGTGTCCATAATAAAGAAAAGCCAGAGTAGCTGTCACTTTCCACGCCATGATAGTATGCAGTGGAAACAAAGGTATAGTAGCTTAAACCTTGGTGCTTAACCCTTTAAAGCCTAGCGATTACTTTACGTACCACCAGGTTAAACATTCAAAATTGTACACGGTAGTGACATAGCGTTTATATGTTACGTAGGGTCTCACAACAAACAGCGACTTTTGTCTTACACAACCTTAGCAGATTGGTTTTGTATAACCGAGGTTGAGGGTGTTTACTGCGCGGTACGCAATGAGTCCTTATATAAAACAAACATTTTTAGTCTTTAAAGGGTTAATGGAGGTGAGTGGTCAACTTCTAGCTCCAGCCACTGTACATACGGGAAAGAGTCCCGATATCCTTTGAACGGTGAACAGGAGACTGGACGGGCCTCAGAGCCAGCCCGGACGTTTCGGGGAAGAGAAAAAACTCTTGTCCCTGCCACGATTCGAACCTCGGATCGTTCAGACCGTGTCATAGTCACTATAGTCACTAAGCTAACCTGGTTCCAACTTACACACACAACAGAAAGCCAAAGGTCTAGAATAACGGCCGATGAGTGTATTATTGCATGATACAGACCTTCTCGGTTAAATGAAGAATTGCGAAACTCCTTAATACTAGACTCTACGGTTCCGGCTGTGACTGAACGTTTCGGAGGCTTGATATGCCTCCATTTTCAGGTGCTGTGGTTATGAATCTGCTAGTGTCACAGGCAAAAAAATGGTTTACTTTTGGGTGAAAAAATTAGAGGTAATTCCTGAGCAGATCTTAAATATTGTGTAGGCTTACACTTCACCCGACACCATTGGCTAAGCAGTGGAGGGGAGGGGGTTAGACGAGTAGCGCTGTTGCGGTCGGCAGGGTCCAAGGGGCAGCAAAATGGGCGGAAAATGAAAAAAAATCTATTTTCGGCTCTAACACATTTTAAGTTTTTCAGCCAAATATAAGGAAATAATATGGTTACGATATTTATGTCTCTTATCTATCAGTTTTCCAGCGGTTCACCGGTTACTGGTTTTCAGTCATCATTGTTGCCAGTTTACTGCACTGTCGGACCTCAGTATATTTCTAAAGTTTATAATTTATATTAGCTGCAGTCTTTGTAATTACGTGCCAAAAACACAGCTACGCTACTGTTTGACCCCGAAATAGGCCTATTTCACTGACGTTCTACTAGGCCACACAAACCTGAAGAAAGATGTGACTTTCGACCTGAAATTACATTGTAGAGTCATTGTTCTGAAACGTAAATGCATATCAGCTTCTCACTTTAGGAAATTGCTACAAAAGAGGTGATGTGGATGGCCATGAACTGAGCGACGAATTACTGCACTCGACAACAGTCGTAGGTTCTCACAGACCTGCCTGGCTGTATTATATTACAGATCTTAAATGCATTTTTTATGCAGTGACTTCAAATCCGTACAGAATGTACTGCACTTATTTAGCTCATGCTAATTAAAGTGGCGCACGTTAATGTCCTGTCGTACAGAAACATTTCACGCTTCTTGCAAGTTTTCTACTTCCTACAGCAAAGTTTATAACCCTTTAGATTCTAGTTCAGTGTTTCTCAACCGGTATTTCACGGGACTTTGAATAGAAGAATGATGTGGCTATACATAATTGTACAAAATCAAATAAGCAAATTAAACTTTTAAAAATGACAAATTGATAAATGCGTTCTTTACACTTGCAATTACACACACACACACACACACACACACACACACACACACACACACACACACACACACACACCACACACACACACACACACACACACACAGTTAAGAAGGGGGATGGCGGTCTAGAAAACGCCATGTTTACGTAAGTTTTCTAAATTGGAATTAGCACTAAAACATAACCTTTCTGTTTCCTGAAAATTTTATTTTTAATGTCGTCATTTAAAAATTGGTGTACCATATAATAAACTTCAATTTTGTATTCTATTTCTTGTGTGCCTTGTGCACCAAACGGCAAAGAACCACTGGCCTAGTGGTTACTATACGTACTACCAAGTTTAACTGCATTTGGTCCACATAGTACTTTTATGTGTTACTCATTTCTGTTACGACAAATACTAACCTATACAGCATTCAAAAATTTGTCTTTCTAATGCAAGCAGGCAGGGTTCTTTGTGAGACATGAACTGAAGATTTACACCAAATATAGAAATTAGATGAGTTTTAGCCTTCAAAGTGATAACAAAGAACTTTTATCCATGTAAATGAGGAGTTTACTGAAAGGAAGAGGGAAATAAGTTAAACACAACAGGAAATGTCCTGAACTAAATGTTCAAATTAAATGGTTCATCAAGTCTCAAATTTCTGGTTTTTGCTTTAATTTAGACACAATCGTATACATATAACGTACATTGCTTTAATTATGAACATCAGTTTTACTTATGGTTTAGGAACTTATAAAATATTTTAAATTTTACACAAGAGATATTCCTACAAAATTAGAGGGCTTTTGATTTCTTTAGGGGAAAAGGTAAGCGACTGACATCTTCATTATGTTTTCTGTGTGTCTCAATGTATCCCATATATACCCTTATTTACACTCTCTGTCGGATATCACCATCATCAAATGTAAATCTTCAAACATCTCATGTTTATTACTACATATTAACCCTTTAAATCCCGAATTAAATCCCATCTGCTATTTGCTGGCATTATTAGGAGCTCACTATTTTCTCCACGTTAGCAGGATAAGGGTTAAATCATTAACCTTTAGGCTACTAATGTCGTATATATATGGAGCACCCATTCTTGATGTTTCTAGATCACACACAACGACGCAGCACAGTCGGTAGGACTCCTCTGGACGAGTGATCA
>Ga0268261_10004563_pt1 | contig 10394 bp, 5 predicted proteins | sample TergutNc150P1_FD_190353 | JGI IMG/M metagenome (GOLD analysis project Ga0268261, IMG submission 190353) | Nasutitermes corniger P1 segment gut microbial community from laboratory colony in Florida, USA - Nc150 P1 (SPAdes) (version 2) | ecosystem: Host-associated > Arthropoda: Insects > Digestive...
TTTATTCAAACCAACTCATGCACTCTTTTTAAAACACATTCACATTCACATTTAAAACACTAAATTGTTAAAAATGTTTGTAAAACACATCATTAAAACCCTACATGTTTCGGTCACAATTGTTTGACCATCCTCAGGGGGCTGTATTTCGTGCTTAGTGCTGTTACTACTTCTCTGCTTGTTTGTGTCGTCAAGTTGTTTATTTGGTATGTGGCTGTATGTTGTCCACGTGTGTGCGTGCCTGATGTACTCCCACAGACAAGTACATCAGGCACGCACACACATAGACAACATACAGCCACCTACCAAATAAACAACTTGACGACACAAACAAGCAGAGAAGGTAGTAACAGCACTAAGCACGAAAGACGGCCCCCTGAAGACGGTCAAACAACTGTGACCGAAACATGTAGGGTTTTAATGATGTGTTTTACAAACATTTTTAACAATTTAGTGTTTTAAATGTGAATGTGAATGTGTTTTAAAAAGAGTGCATGAGCTGGTTTGAATAAAATAAAAAAAAACTACAACACAGTATTAAGTAAGCGGGAAGCTCTACCAGAAATGGTGCAAAATGTGCCTCTCTACAACCGAACACAGCATGTGAAGAGACAGTCATAAAACATCATACTGTGGGCAAATGTTGGAACAGAACTGTCTGCATAATTACAGCACCACAAAACACGCCCCCCAGTACATGTAATACAATATGCATTGCAAATTAAGTCATCAATGCTGCAGTTTGTTACTTCACAGCAGCCTAACACTGCTGTATGAGCATCACTGCCATGCTACTAGGTTACAGTGCTTACGTCTGAGTCATCCGAACATGGGTATGACTGGAAAAGAAAATCGAAGGCAGCCGATCAGCAATGACACCACATATGAATAAACAATATGCAGTACACTGTATAACATGCATGGAAGTACTCAATATTTTGCAACACACAAAACATAACATTTAATTTTGTCCAGACAGCATATATAACAACCTGAACTGCAAAAAATGGAGGTTAATGAAATATACTGGGATGTTTTACTAAAAGCTGTCAACAGATTTCCAATTTTGATTAAAACTGGGCAATAAATACCAGATGCTTTATGTAAAGAACTACAAACGTTTGTGCACACATTTTGAGTAACACTCACTAAAGACTAATCATTGAAAACACCCGATCAATAGCTGTCAGAAAAGTTAAACACATACTCTACGCTCAACATTCTTTTCCATATGTCAAATGGCTTTGAAGACAATCACGCAGAAAACAGCAAATGTGTCAGCATGTTCCATTATCTGTACACTTTACAACCTCTTAACTGTTCCATACAGTCCATAAAAGTAATTTTACACTTGCCAAAATATGTATGGAAATTATTTTATCTGACAGCCGTAAGTCACTTCCCACCGGCTCACTTAACCTATAAAACTAACATGCAATTAACATGTTTGTTTGCAGCAACATGTCTGTCTGCAAGCTGAATACAAGTACAGTATTTCCAGCACCTTCTTTGACTGCAGAGTAAAAAACCAACATTAACTGCAATACATTGAACTAAAGTGCATGAACGCCACATCATGGCGTATTCAGAATAGCACTGACTGCTGTGCTGACTGCCAGCACACAAACCACTATCAGTGCAGTAGTAATGTGAGTTGCCAGATCAGATAATAACATTCCTACACTACACACACACACACACAAGTTATCATAAAACTAAACCCATAATTTTACTTACTTTCCCCTTATCCTTGTGCCTGTTTAGCCGAAATCTTGAAAACTTGTCCTTAGTGGAATGACTGTTTTCCAGAGATATTTTCGGTGGTGATGGACTTCTAGAGGACTCTTTCTTTTTATGGAAGAAGTCTGAAACAGCTTGGATAATACTTCTCCGACGCTCACGTTCTTTGGATTTTTTCTTCACATCCTTTGCACCGTCACTTTGTGTCAAGGACACACTTACATCTGGCTCCAAATGGAAGGATGTCTTTGAGGGGAAAAATGTAACATTATAAAAACAGTGACAAGAACTGCCTAAATGAAATAATCTCACACACACACACACACACACACACACACAGTTTTTTTTTTTTTTGCTGTGGCACTGCGGCCCAACGCAGGTCATGCCCTCCTCATTCTTGAGGTTTCTAGATCACACACAATGACACACCACAGTCATTAGGACTCCTCTGGACGAGTGATCAGCTCGTCGCAGAGACCTCTACCTGACAACACATGACACTCACAACAGACAAATATCCATGGCCTCGGTGGGATTTGAACCCACGATCTCAGCAGGTGAGCAGCCGCAGGCCTATGCCTTAGACCGCGCGGCTACTGGGACCGGCTACAATCTCAAATACAAGTTAATATTATGGGCAGTCCTCATCTAATGTTGCCCCAAACAACACAAGTTTGTTATAATGTCGGCAAATTTTAGTTACCAAAGATCTGATGAATGTTGTCCAGCAGCCAGACTCCAAATAATGTTGTCTTCACTGGAAGCTGGTGGGATTTTCAACATCCAGACTGCTGGGTGCTTTAACCTTTTGGCACCGGAGTTTTACATTTAAATTTTAGCACACCCTGTATGTAAAATGTGAATAATACACGAACCAAAAAAGGTAGCATTATGAAATAAACGGCATTTTGAAGAGAATAACGGAGAGTGTGCAGCATGTTTAAAATACCCAGTACTTATATTTGTTGAAAAAAATATATAAAATGCAACATCTGGAGGGTAGCGGTACCTCCGTCCTATATATATAGGACGCACGGTTCTTAAAGGTTAATTAACCCTTATCCTGCTAATGTGGAAAATATGGTGAGCTCCTAATAATGCCAGTAAATGGCAGACAGGATTTAATTCGGCGTTTAAAGGGTTAATTCTTATAAGAAAAAAAGGTCCATTCTCTGTTTCACAGTGTGCTGTGATTTTCAGGGAAGTAACCCCAGTGTTACATGAGACATTACCGCACTATTTTACAGCATCAGCACACCAATGGAAGAAAAGAGCAAGAGATCACAATGCAGCCAAAATGACAGCTACATACACTACCAACAGAATAATGTTTAGGCCATTTCTACTTTACAACTTAAAAAAATGTGCGTGTTTTGTTACGGTTAGTTTATCACAGACATGGCTGCTGCACAGATAATATAGCTGCTTGTCACTTTTACTCAGATGATGACAAATCTGCAGTAGCTACAGACATGACATGTGGAACTGTATGGCACAATGAGTGCTGAAAAAGATCTACATGCAACTTACAGACATACTTCCAGTAGCTTCTCCTGTTAATGCTTCCTACAAATAAAAATATGGCAACCTGGTATCAAGGTCACTCAGAGAAAAAAAACCTGTCCCAGTGCCATTTTGTCCACCATAAATCCTATGACTGGCCTGGGCCTTCTTGGTGAGAGACCAGCAACTAATTGCCTAAGCCATGTCATAACCCACTGCACATGAAAGTATTATGGTAGCATACACCACACTGAAATTCTTCAGTTACCTTAGATAACGGTGCACTTGACGGAGATGCAGCACCACTTGTACCTTCACTTGGTGAACTCTGCAGCTGCTGATAATGTGAAAAACAAGATTCAACAGGACTTGGGGAAAGTCTGCTGTCAGCTAGGGCAACAGAAGATAAACACTCAACGGAGCCATGCGGTGGAGGTCTGTCTTCTATGCCTGAACCAGAATGACACTCATTCTTTTTCAGCTCTTCACCTGGTTCCGATAAACTTCGCAGTATACCGTGCCGCTTCGTACTCGAGCCTGCATCTGATATATGCTGTTTGCCAACTTTCTGTCTCAAAATCTTTATGTAATCTTCAGGGCTCAGACCCAGTTCTTCATCAGTCTTGCGCTGAGCTCTTATTCTGGCTTCTTCTCTGACTCTTTCCCTCTCTGCAGTATGTTTTGCTGCCGCCTGTCGCATTTGCGCAGGTCCAACAGGTGTTTTTAGCATGTCGAGTGAAGTGTCAAACAGAGCTTTCCTAATATCTGGTAATGAAAATGCCTCTGGATTTGTAAGAGGAGTTTCAGGTAAGCAAGAAGAATTTCTTTCTGAAACACTACCTTCAGCATATTCACCAGACCTGAATGATGAGTGAATGGATAAAGGTCGTTGCCTAAGATGTGAACACCTGGGGTGTACCTTGAATGATGTCATAGGTGTATAGAACTGTTCAGTCTGTTCACCAGCTGGAGTTGAACTCTCTGCTGAAGGCACTTCCATATTCTGACGCATATTATGCCGTTCCTCACTGTCAGTCTTCGTTGTCACAAGTGGTGATGGAAGAAATATATTCACACCTGTTTTGATTTCTGCCACAGTTTTCCCATCCCCAGGTGTTTGAGAAACCTCCTGGTGTGAATCCGAATTTAAATCATCACAAATTACCCCTGTATCTGGTTGGCTGGTTTGTGGTTGAACAGAATTGAAAGATCCACGAGATAGTCTTTTACCTTTCTTTTCTTGTGGTGACTTTTTCTGTGCCAGCAGTTTGTCCATGACCATTTCATGTATAAGGTCTTTCTGCTTAGATCTTTCCCTTGATATAGCTTCAAGTTTCCTTGTTGTGTCAGGAGAATTGAAACACGAACCAACAGGTAAAGCTGATGTACTTCCACTTGCCTCTGCAATGAGTTCTTGTGTTCTTGGTTTCTGAGCAATGCCTTTATTTCGTCGTCGGGATTTTCTAACATCTATTGAGTCCCGTACATTGCTGAATGGAGATATATGGCTTTGGAGACAATGAACATATTCCTCATATGCTGCACCAGTTGCATCATCTGAAGCAGCAAGAGGTTCAACAGAAGTTCCATCTGCTGATTTTGTACATTCTTGCTGTGGTGTGTACAAGACCTCATCTCTGTCAGACTTCTCAGTCTGTGGCACATCTCCAGGACTGTCTTTCACAGTAATTACTTCACTGGTTGTGGTTTCTTCTGTTGTTGTACCTTCTGGCTGAACAGAGTTTTCTTCATCCTCACCTGCCGATGCCAGCACCAGTTCCTTGTTCACAGCCTCTGTCTGACTGAGCACATCCATAGCCTCCAAACTGTCGCTGTCTCTTTCACATTCACTTAGGATGATTGATGGTGGTATTATGGATGCAGGAACCATTTCATGAGCTACAGTTGGTGTTTCCACTATTGGAGTTGACAAGTCTTCATCATCCATGGAACTCACAAACTGTATATAACCATTATTGTGCAAGAGTGCCTGATTTGTTGCACTGAACACATCATCTGGCCCACTTTCTTCTTCACCTGTGTCCATAAATTCAATGTTATCCACGTTTGTCAAACTCTGTAAAGTTGCATCTAAAGGCACATCTTCACTAAGTTTCTGAGCACCAGTAATTCTTTTATTAATACCACACACATGTCCAGGATCATCCTCAAAGTCAAAATCTTCACTCCTAGCAATCCTGGCAGGTATACTCAATCCACTACCACTGCTTTTAATGGTTTTTGGTTTCCTGTGGCGACGAAGTGTAACATACTGTGGATCAATATTGAATTCTACATCCTCAAGATCTTCTGAGACAACAGCATCAGCATCCTGTGCCCAATCAGACAACTCTGTCTCTGCAAGCGTGGCTTCGTTGTGATATGACTCTGAGTCATCACCTCTTGCTGATGGTGGAGATGAGGGACTGCTTCGACCACTGGTCAAGCTTGAACTGCGATGTTCACTGACTGGGGTCTCTGAACTTTTACTGCGTACCTCAACTATAGGATCTACTGAATCAACAGCTGCTACGTACAGCGGCACAACACTTTCACTTGGTGCCACAATGTCATCACTGTTTACATCAGTCTTGGGCCTCTCTTCAACAGCTGCTTCAGCCAGAAGTTTGCCACCAGAATCATGTATTTCTACTCTTGGCGGAGTCAGTTCACCTACCATTCCAAAGGACAAGAACTTGCTCTTGTGGTCACTTTCACCACCCTCCAAATCACTAGCGCTGCTATCCGATATAAGTGAATCACTTGTAATATCATCATCCTCTTCTTCATCATCACCACCACCACCACTGCCGCCACCACCACCATCACCACCAGTAACATAACTGGCATCATTCAGAACTGTTTTCCATGGTATGTGGGGTACTATTATTGAAGTCTCATGCACTGGACTGCGTGGCCGGCAATCAGATTCTTCATCAGGCTGCTGTTCTGTACCACTGGGTGCAGATGTCTGCACATCGGCAACCATTTCGCTGTCTACATCAATCAAAGGCGTGCCATTCTGCTCACTAATAACATCTGGTACATTCTGTTCTAGTAAGACATTCATTTTTTCAGTTTCAGCATCATTGAGCTTGGATATCCTACACTTATCTACCGTGGCAACCACATCAGACACGTCAAGTTTATCACCTGTCAAATTATCGGCTCCATGTCTGTCAGAATGTTCTACAGATAATATTTTTGCTTCCTCTTCTCTTTTACCCAGACCACAAACATGCTCAAACCCATCACCAACAAGAGGCAACTGTTTCTGCTTACTTGACAACAATGCTGGCTGTTGGGATAGTGACGGGGAATGTTTCAGGGCTGGACTGAGAATTGTGGGAGATGGTGGTGACAGAGGATTACTGGCAGGGGAAGCATGCAATCTGGCTGTTCCTTGAAGAAATGCCTGCATGGTAGGACTTGGTTCTGGTGCAGGGTTCAAAAGCTTCTGGTGCTCTGATATCATATCTACAAAGCTCTTAAATTTTGAGTCCAAAGTGGAGGCTGAGCCCGATTTCCTAACAGAACCGGCAAGCCCTGAAGCTCCTAAAAGGTATTTCTTTTTCAGTTCCAGTGACATCTTAGAAGCAATGCCTTCTGTGGAGTGAGTTCTGTTAAGAAGATAGTCACCACGGCGAGGGTTGATAAGAGGAGTAGGTTTCACTACAGGTGGTGTTCTGACAGTGGTATTTCCCACATTCATATTGGACACATGTGCAGGTTTGCCAGACTGAGCCTCTGGCTGAAGAGGAGAGAATTCAAGCCTCACCCCACCACGTGCTTGTTGCTGCACAACTGGAGCTTTGAGAACAGTGCCATTCACAGGGCGTAAAATGTGTCCGGTACGGACCTGCACCTTCTTTGGCTCTTCAGCCACACGTCGACCACGTCTGTATGTTATGTTGCTGTCATCTATCAAGATCGCAGGCACGTCATGCTGTGTTGGAGTTGTCCCATCATGCTCAAACTCAGAATCTGTCTCAATCTCTGTTGCAGAGTTTTCTTCTACTTCCTCCTCCTCCACCTCCTCCTCCTCACTCTCGGATTCTGTTGACGTGTACTCATCAGAACCAACCTTTGACAAGAGGAAAGATATATTACAGCATGAGAAAGACTTCCTACCTTAACAATTGGCTATTGCCATGTGCACTTATTTATATACTGATAACTTAGTAATAGCAAATTTCTTCATTATTTGTATAGGGTGGCAGAGAGCTGACTGACATTTTTTGATACACGATGACAGTTCATACAAGAAGAAATGGATAAAATGGAATGCACCATTTTTAAGCACAAGCAAGCTGTTTATTACTTATTTATTACTGTTTACAGAGACACAATACCTACAGGTGGCCTCCTCCATTTGCAACACACTGTCTCAAATAATTCACAAAATTGTTAAAACAAAACTCAGAGCAACAGGTCTTGATTTACGGGTCCCATTCAATCCTTAGTAACACATTTCATCTCCTGTATTGTGTGGGGATGATTCCTGTACAAGCATTCTTTCAAGTATCCCCATGGAAAGTCTGGGACTGTGAGGTCAGCAACCACACAGGCCACAGGACACTCGATACATGAATGCTCTCTGTTGCTCATGTTCACTGACAAGTTACATATGCCACTGATCCACTTGATATGGCATGACATAATCTCTTCCTCAGTGTACAGAGTCTACCCGTTCCCATTACCGCCCATCGTACGGCAAGACTACGTTTGGAATTCTGATTGTTTTTATTTTGATGTTCTGAAATACGTCAGTCAGTTCTGTGCCACCCTGCAAAAGCCAAGCAAACGTACGTAACCTAAAAGACGTTAACTGTCATGCTAAAACTGCATGAATAACTGAAAAAAAAAACACCTGAATCTTCACGGCTTCAAAATGTAAGTATCACTGTGCATGTTTTTGTAAAATGGTAACCATAAGAACAAAAATAAACCTAAAAAATAAATCACAAATTTAGAATTTTTGAATTACCCACATTTCTCCAAAAAAATTAAGTTATCATTACTTTCATAATAAAGCCAAAACACAATTCACTACCTCACAAGAGAATATCATGAAGCAATCTGTCTTGAAAGGACTGCAGGAAAGATATCAGGTACATGAATCACACTGTTATTTGTTTCCTTTAAGTTCTTAGAAACATTACACCTGTTGATTAACAAACTCTTTCAGTACCAACAAATTCACAATTCCACTATTATGTATTTCTCTCCTAATTAACCGCTATATGTTTCACTCAACTGCCAACATCAGGCAGCTAACAGCTGTAGTGCTAAAGCTTACAGCAATAAGATAGTCTTACAGCGCTGTGCATATCAGATGTACAGATTATAGCTAACATTTACAGTGTTTAAAATGTTATAAATGTTGATTGTAAATTGTTATTAAATAATAGTACTTTATATTGTTGGTTACAGCTGTGTGCTGTGCAGACAGTTGCTTGTTCTACAGACACCTGTTGTGTTATGATCAGCACTGACCCCTGTCCTGTAACTGCACACAGTATTCTTTAGTTACAAATAAACTCCTAGCCATAATGGATAGTAATGTGCTTATTTGTACTTACCGTGTATGTTATGTCCTGTTTGTTTGCTGAACAGCAGGAGACAGTGCATGGATCTGTGTGTTGCTGTGTGTGTATCGATCGGTTTGTGCGCTGTACAGTGTTGTTGTTATACCAGCACTATGGTAAAGAGTGGGTTAAGTTTAGGGATATTTTGTTCTTCAATCACTAGCCCTTCTTGCTGGTAAATTACATGACTTAACAGCTGGGAAAATTGCTGCATACAAATTTACCAGCAAGAAGGACTACTGATTGAAGAACAAAATATCCCTAACCTTAACCCACTCTTTACCATAGTGCTGGTACAACAACAACAACACTGTACAGCGCACAAACCGATCGATACACACACAGCAACACACAGATCCATGCACTGTCTCCTGCTGTTCAGCAAACAAACAGGACATAACATACACGGTAAGTACAAATAAGCACATTACTATCCATTATGGCTAGGAGTTTATTTGTAACTAAAGAATACTGTGTGCAGTTACAGGACAGGGGTCAGTGCTGATCATAATACAACAGGTGTCTGTAGAACAAGCAACTGTCTGCACAGCACACAGCTGTAACCAACAATATAAACTACTATTATTTAATAACAATTTACAATCAACATTTATAACATTTTAAACACTGTAAATGATAGCTATAATCTGTACATCTGATATGCACAGCGCTGTAAGACTATCTTATTAGCACTACAGCTGTTAGCTGCCTGATGTTGGCAGTTGAGTGAAACATATAGCGGTTAATTAGGAGAGAAATACATAACAGTGGAATTGTGAATTTGTTGGTACTGAAAGAGTTTGTTAATCAATTCCCAATGCATGGAATGAAAAATATAAAAATAACACCTGCTGACTGCAACCATGCATTAACATCGATTCCAGGAATGATATTAATGCAAGCTGTGGGCTACACAGCTCTGATGAAAGTCATGCAGAGAAGCAACAATATACAGATTACACTGCTTCACAATCAGAATGTTCTGATTCAGTTCCAAGTCCTGATACCTTGAAGAATATGGTGAGAAAAAGAGAGAAATTTGGCCACACAACTCGGTTGTCCAAGACTTGCACATATATCCTCACTACTCTTTACACAAATAAAATTTGTTAGATATCAGCACACAGAGAATGGTTTTGTTTTTACCACAAGCACATTTGGTCTGTCTACAGCAGTTACAAGACAGAGGCTTCAAGTCTTCTACGATGTGATATGGCGCTGTTGGGTGAGTGTTTCCATCTTTCAGATAACTCTGTCTTCATCTTCAAAGATCAGCCAGTCCAAGAATAACAGCTGTCCCTCCTTGACTAACTGATTCTTGAAGATGAAGACTCTAAATCCTTTGAAAGATGGAAAACACTAATCCAGGGACACTGCAGCACATCCCAGATGATCTGAATCCACAACAATACCACTTCCAGAACCTCAAGTCTCACCATTTAACCCTTTAAACGCTGAATTAAATCCCATCTGCCATTTGCTGGCATTATTAGGAGTTCACCATTTTCTCCACGTTAGCAGGATAAGGGTTAAATCATTAACCCTTAGGCTACTAATGTCATA
>Ga0268261_10004564_pt1 | contig 10393 bp, 10 predicted proteins | sample TergutNc150P1_FD_190353 | JGI IMG/M metagenome (GOLD analysis project Ga0268261, IMG submission 190353) | Nasutitermes corniger P1 segment gut microbial community from laboratory colony in Florida, USA - Nc150 P1 (SPAdes) (version 2) | ecosystem: Host-associated > Arthropoda: Insects >...
AGGTAGAGGTCTCTGCGACGAGCTGATCACTCGTCCAGAGGAGTCCTACCGACTGTGCTGCGTCGTCGTGTGTGATCTAGAAACATCAAGAATGGGTGCTCTATATATATATGATATTAGTCGCCTAAGGGTTAAGGATGATAATTAGTTGTCTGATATCTCATAGTTTATAGTGGCAGCCATTGAATTAAAAAAAATAGCTCTAATGCACAAAGCGTGTGTGAAAAGTGTTTAGACTGATTTTATTGTAAGAATTATATGAGCATCATCTGCCAGACAATGTTGGAACTGTTTAGTATGAACCTTCGATGAACATTTGGCCAGGTACCGCACTGTACAGGCTATTTGTTGATTTAAATTACATTTTTTTTGCAGCATAATTAATTATGTTCTGCGTACAAGCCTGTAAACATGCTCCAGAAACACTGCAAATGTTTATGAAGTCATATGGGTGTACTGCGCTCTGTCTGAAGTTTGCCAATTTTGATCTCGTTTCCTTGAAGGGAGGGAGGATGTGAAAGATGGTGCTGGAATTGGCTGCCCTTCCACAGTGAAAAGCGTGCCTTGTGTATAGTAGTGGGGCAAAATTTTTTGGAAGGGACAGTGTGCACAAGATTTGTTCCTCACACATTGACAGAACAGAAACAGGAATGGACTATCATTTCAGGACCTGTCCATGGCAGAGGATGAGGATTAAAAAAGTCACAGGTGACCTGTCATGGTGTTACGTGGACGATCCTGTAACAAAGCAACAGCATGGAGTGGGTGGGAACAAAAAATTCACCACAACCGAAAAAGTTGCAGTTCCAAAAATCTCCTGTTCAGATGGTACTTATCAACTATCCAAGCCCCTCATTTCCAATTATGGTGTAGCAGTGAGTGTCTTTGTTTAATGAAGCATTGTCAACACCCTGTTTTTCCTGTAAGAAGTTAACCCAACATGGTTATTCCCAATACTGTTTTAGTCCTCCCAAACTCCAGTGTTTGATGAGTGATGACCTTGATTATACATGTCGCTATATACTAGTATATATTGACACACAGGAACATCATGTCTTCAACTGTTTAATAAACAATAAAAGCATCACGCAGTAACATTATATAAACTGTTCCTATTCCATTGTGCAGTAAAATGTTATCTGTGATAGAAGTATTGCAGAATAATGTTTGCATGGAGCACTGCAATAGCTTTTTGTCGTGTGAAATTTTGGTTTGTAGTAAGTTGAAATTAGAAAGTTAGTTTTGGGCTATTGCACGTCATTAAGTCATTTAGGAGGAATAGGGTATCGCTACATTCATTTTTAATTTGGATAGGGGGAGGCAAGTGGTTAGATTCGTGACCTGGCCACCTTATTCACAGGGAAGAATATAAGAACAAGTCATACTATATGTAACAGGAAAAGTGATCGCATACAAAAAATACAGTATTTACATAGGACTAAATTTTACAACAGTGTCAGGTAGAGATAATTTGAATTATCATGTTAATTCTTACGTAATACGTAATATTGGTAACACGATGTAGGTGCTAAATGAGATGCCAGATTTGAGGTTTGCATAGCGGTGTGAATGAAGCTTCAGTTCTTATGAGATGTGACACTTGTTGTACAAGTAGTTACTGATATTGAGAACTGGAGTTCTTCATCATAGGATGAAGCATTGCAACAAAAGGCACATTTGGACTGCTTGACTCTGAGAATGAAACCAATACAATCCTTTTAAAATTACTTACCTGGTGATAAAGTGTCAAATACCAGAATACTTCAGTACCCAGTAAAATGTGATGTTCGGTTGTTTTCCAGCTTCTCAGTAGATTCTTGTGTTATGAATGCTTTAGAGAGAGCTTAATAATTGTTTCTTGATAAATTATAAAGCATGCATATGAGAAGATGTGTCTTCTGGGATGTTAAAACTGTTACGAGTGCAGGAATTGGCCCCTATCCATTCTGAGGCTGCACATTGCCTTCATCCTGAAGGGTTCTTGTTGACACAAAAAAGTCACCTTGTGCATGACGACAGTGTATTCCTTCAAAACGTAATGATCCGCTCGCCCAGGAATATGGTGTCACATCCCAGAAGACTAATTTTGAATTACCCTGTGGAAACACTCCACATATTTAGTAACCATTTTACCTCACAACATCTCTCTTAATCTCTCTCCAGTCCCCGTTCCTCGCACCGAACCAGGCAGTAGCCGCTTTGCATCACAGCACCTCTGCTTCTTGTCTTTGCTCATTACACTGCTTCCTCACTGAGCCAAACAACGACCTGCACCAAAGCAAGCGACGAAAGTCTGTGACGTGCCATGGAGTCAGATTTTGAGTCCTGCTCTTGCAAAGCGGCCCTTGGGACTACGCCCACAACTCTGCCAACTGACCAATAGCATGATTACAGTATAAAAAAAGCCAGCTTCCAAGGCTGACTTCAAAAAGATCCTATTAGCTATGATTTTACATGAAGTAAGCGAGCGCGGACTGATGCGAGACGAGCAGTTTGAGTTTAGACCCAGGCATAGCACGTCCTAGAAGCTGACCCGCCTTGTTGAAAGAATAACTAGGAACTTTGGCGAAAATGGCCTAACAGGCGCAGTTTTCCTCGACGTGGCTAAAGCCTTCGATACCGTCTGAATCGATGGCCTCCTGTACAAGCTAACGCTCCTAAAATTCCCGTCTTACATAGTCCATACAATCTCATCCTACCTCTGAGGTCGGACGTTCGAATCGTCTTTCTAAATGGCCACGTCATCTCGTGACATGCGGGCTGGGGTGGCTCAGGGTGGATTGATCTCCCCTGTCGTGTTCATTCTGTATGTCAACGACATGCTGTCACCCTCGCACCACGTCGAGTTAGCTCTACTCGGACGACACTGCCATCACAGCCACGTCCCGCAAGCCGACGCTGCTCGTCAGCTACCTGGAGTCGTACATCAACATTAAATGGCGGTTGAGTAAATGGAGAATCGCCCTTAATATCCCTAAGAGCACTGCGATAATCTTTGCGCGTTTCGGACGGCGCTTCATCCAACCTCGACCAGTAACACTCTTCGGGGAACCAAACCAATGGGTCGAAACAACTCGTTATCTGGGGGTAACCCTAGATGCACGACTCGCCCGGTCGCCTCACAGCGATCAGATCAGAAAGAGGACTGCTCGAAGGATGGGTATGCTGGGCCCCCTCCTGAATAGGAAGAGTGATCTGCCCGTCAGGAACGGAGTCTTGCGGTATAAGCAGCTCATCCGCCCCATAATGGATTATGCGTGCCTCGCATGAAGGTCCGCTGCCTGGATTCATGACGGGAGGCTACAGGTTTTATAAGCCAAGTGTCTTTGCCTTGCTACTGGTTTCCCCTGTACATAACAGGCAGATACACGAGGATCTGGGTGTTCCGCTGTTTCCCGACCACACCAGAGCCCTGACTGCGAACTTAGACTCCAAGTTAGCTTATGTGGGGTACCCCCTAGTACGGCAACTCGGCAAATACTTACGCTGACCGAGAGTTGACACCGTCACCTGACGCGAAAACCAAGGGCAGCAGGGATCAGCAGGCCAGTCGATGCCATCGCCCCCCGATGGCCAAGTCGACCAAACAAATCGCTTTCGGTGTTAATTAGCCGAGCGCCTCTCGATTAACCTGCCTGAGGGTTTTCAGTAAATTTTTCTCAGTTGTAAGGCAAATGCCAGGGTACATGATGCAAAGGCGGTGCACGGCCCGCACTCCCCTCCCCCAGGTTCGTCGCTTTCACCTAAGCCCCTGACAAAAGTTGCATACCTCCGGTGTGCGACTGAGCCAGTCTGGGCTGAGAACACAGACAGCCAACCAACCAAATTTTACCCTCCCATAATTATCTTAGGCAAAACAGTCAAGGCCCTCAGCCTGACTCTAAAACCTTTAGCGTGAGCATATTCCCCTGTTAGAGTTAAGGTGTCTGTTATATGTCCCAGCAACGCGGTCAAACGCAGGGATGGCTAACAGACAGGGGGGCGTCAATTTGCGCTTCGCGCAAGTCTCCGCCCACCAGTTAACACTTTAGCATGGCTGGCTGACTTCAAATCGTTAGCGTAATCATATTACCCAATTAGAGTTAAGGTGTCTGTTACAGAGCCCAGCGATGTGGTCAAACGCAGGAATGGTTAACAGACAGAGGGAGGTCGAATTGCGCTAGTATCCTCCCTCAGTTAGCAGTTTGGCTTGGCTGTATTCAGCATTAGCTGTACATTACAGAAAAAGTACACATCGTTAGACTACGCATCAAGAATAGAGTAACAACGTTAGACCAGGAACATTGCTATGCATCTAAAAGAAGCAACGTTAAGCGGACGGGTGATACACCGTTCAGTCAAGGACCTACCGCTGGCTTCCCAGCAGCGACTGGGCACGAACACCCTGAGTGCCTCTGTACAGCAGCCAGCTAATCAGTCCTCCACGCGCATTCTCGCCACGCACATCGTACGGCATTTGGCCGCTGCCAACCCAGCAGACTACATCACTGCTAGACCAAGCAGACGCGCTTGTAAAACACAAAATTCCTGCCGCATTGCTCAGTACTGTACAACTAACAAGACTTTCAATAAATATCTGTATACATGTTGGTACTGTAGTGGTTACTCTATAAACAATTCTACGGTATCCCACAACCCTCTGTAAAGACATGAAATTTTGAAAGCATGCATGTGGTGGATGTAAGGGTACGGTTTGAATTTTGGAAATAAAAAAACATAATAATTAAAATGCTGGATAATATTATTACACATTTGTTCCATGGGGACAAATCACTGACACATATTCTCTGAAGGGAATGTGGAATATTGTTCATCCACCTTTAATTTTGTTCCCTGAAAATTCAAGGATTAAGTTCATTGAAACCAACAAAGAGTCTTCTGAGCACAAGTTCTATTTATAACTTTCCGAACGTGTTTCAGACTTTATGGTGAACTCAATATCTGAAACATTTTCTCAACATCGCCTTGGCCAGTGTGGATTTATGGCTTGTTGGCCAGGAACTATTCCATGTTAGAATCATCCTGGATCTGATACCAGAGTGGCGTTGATAATTACCACATACCAGCAACGTACTTCTACAAAACCACACGTTCCGTCGACAACATATGGTCTAGCGACACTGGGCGCCAATGGTGCTCCAAATACGTTGTTTATAGCATTCTTGTTTAGTGACCATGAGGTTGGCGTCCATCTTTTGAAGGATGTGGAGCTGATTCCAAGCAGTATAGTGTGATGTAAGTGCAGATCACAAATGTCCTTGTGCGTCGACTCTAGTGTTAAGTTCGTTCACCGATGGGGATGTCTGAGGGCCATATCTGCTTCCGCATGCCGTGCTTCAACCTCAATTAGGCATGGTACTAGGTTTCAGCACATTAATCAGAACTTTATTTAGGATCTGCTCCTCACGTACGACACCTTTCACCGCGTCCCTGCTCACACTATCCAGCAAGATTATTAGTTCGGTTCTGCAACCATCACTGATTGGGACAAACTCTGTAGAGGTCATGTTGGACTACATGCTGGGCAGCTCTCAGCAAATCGGCGGTCCTAACAAGATCGTCGAAATCGACGACAGCAAGTTCTGTCGGCGCAAATACAATAGGGGACAAAGTTAAAGGCAATGGGTGTTCGGTGGTGTTGAGCGTGAGTCTGGCAAAGGCATTTCTAGTTTCCGTTCCAGGCAAAACCGCCGACACTTTGATGGCTGTGTTTCGTGACTGGATCGAACCCGTCTGTACAGTTGTCAGTGACTGCTGGTCGCCATACTGGGACATAGAAACACACGGCTTCACACACAAAACTTTGATTCACACGATCGATTTCGTTTCTGTACGTACTGGCGCTCATACGAACGCTATCGAGAGCACCTGAGGGCATGTCAAATCATTTCTTAATCCCTACAACCGGATGGGGCAATAACTATCACCTGGCCCACTACATGTTTCCGGCGTGTTGCCAATCCGAGAACGCGGACCAGTTCACGAAGTTCATCGGCATCGTTGCAAGTGTGCACTGGAGCTCCACACATACCGTCTATTACGGTAATATCGCCAAGTTACTCACCGTTGCCCCACTACTGGTGTTCAGTCGCAGCCCGCAACAAGTAAGATCTGTGACATTACTTATTACATAACGATCAATCCTTTGAGTAGCATTCAATTTACGGTAAGTGACAATGCGTTACGTTGGTTTCAATTGGGTTAGTTTACGTTAAATTACGTTTGGTTACCTTTCTTTTAGTACTGTTACCTTACATTGTGTTAGGTTCTGTTTGGATTGCTTTAGTTATGTTTAGTTTTGTTAATTGACGTTACGTTGTGTCCACGTAACCTCTCGGCATGTTAAGGCATTTTCTCTCTTCCAATAAACGCCACACCTCCCCAAATCGTTGTCAAGTGCCTACATATCTCGACGTCGACCCTCTTAACCCTAAATCCAGTCCCCGCTAGTGGTGACTGCATTAACCCTTATCCTGCTAACGTGGAGAAAATGGTGAGCTCCTAATAATGCCAGCAAATAGCAGATGGGATTTAATTCGGCGTTTAAAGGGTTAAACGGATGAAGTGTTACGATCATTCGTGGCGCTATGCGCGCCACAAGCGGTCAGACTGAGGAACTATCTCCCATACGTTTTTTAAAAAAAGTTTAGAAGTGCTAATCTGTGTATACAACGGAAGACGGTAGGAGATATTTGATGTGTGGGCGCCATGTTTTGTCAGTTGCAGTGTGTTTCACATAACTGGGACAAAGAAAATGTGCTCAGTTTCGGTAAGTCAAACCCAAATTTTCACAGCACTTGTAGTACACTGACACTGGGAATATGGTTTACCGCCGCACTCGGCAAGGTCTGCTGTAAATTTACTTATGCGTTACAAGCATTTTCGACACCAAAAGTTTATCTAGGTGCATGCGCGCGTCGGGCTGGCTGCCGGTTTCGTTCCGGTATCATAATGGGTTGATACGGGCACATACGGAAACTGGAACTGAATGACACATAAAAGATTCTTTTGTATCGTGATTGTGATTTAATGGATGAAACAAGCATTATGAATAAATATTCAAAGCTGTATTAGGTAGCTGTCAGGAGTTTCGTCTATAAAGCACAGAAAACTGTATACCAACTCTGTTCTCTAGGTAACACATTTATCTATAAGATATTGTATACTCCGACATTATTGCATATATTACATGTACTAATACCATCAAATATCTGATACCGTAGATCAAGTACACAGTTTATCACTTAAATAAGAAGACAAGCCATATCTTCTCACCATCTCAACAGTCGCAATTGCCCACACAAGTTGCCTACTGCCACTGGCATATCTAGCATACAACACTGGCCTTTGCTGAGGGTTTTAACTTTCATTATTTAAAATTATGTGACTTAATTGTTTAATTTAATGCACTAGTTTTTATATTGTAAATGCTTTTTTATGTGGGTACGGTGAGGGACTTTCGGGTTCCATAAATGCGGGGAATTTCTTGACTAGTTTACTGGTTAGCTTCTCAAGAAGGACTCTGCTTCATGGAGTGAGTAATTAAGTAATACCATCAAATACCTAACACCTTAGATGAAATACACTGCTTATAATTTTTTTTAATTATATGACTTAATTGTTTAATTTTATACAATAGTTTTTATATTGTAAATGCTTGTTTATGTGTAACAGTCATATACCTTTGTATGTAATGCCAAAGTATCTTCCACTAATCATTTGTAACTATATGTAAACTGCAGGTATATGATTTCCTTTTATACTTCACACATGAACAGCCTGATGATGGCTACTTTGTAACTTTAACATGTAGCTGTCATTTCTAAATTCTACAGCCAAGTTGTGCATTGATGGCAAGTTTCGTCCCTTATTATGTATTCTAGAGGTACAATGGGGATTTCACACCATAAAAATGTGACCTAGCTGATACATTGTTTGAAATTTTGAAAGGATGGTGAACTTTGAATATTATGGAGTGGCATGAAGCAATAAAGAATGGGGGATGAAGAATTTGAGAGGAAATTAATTTCTGGAAATGCACACTGCAGCTTGATAATGTTTTGCTGTCATTCCTCTTTTCAGAAACTAGCTATTGCAGTATAAACATGTGTATGTTTATGTAGCATGTTCATAGCTGTGGGTGTGACACTTGGTCTGTGACATTGAGGAAAGACTGTAAACTGGGTTTGGGCACAGTGCTGATCAGTCTGTAGACTTTTATGGCTGAAAGTAATGTGAAAATAGAGAAAACTGCATAATGTATAGCTTCATAAATTGTTCCTGCCATCAGATATTTTTGGAATTAAGGTAGAAAGGAAGGAAGGTGAATAGTTGGGTTATGTAGAATGCATGTGACATGAGGCATGTGTACAGAGTTATCAGAAATACTTATTCGTAATAAACAATCATCTCCGCTTTTAGGGGCACGATGTTATGTATATATGTTATGAATGACTAAATTTGCTCTCTCAGATGTACTACACAGTTACTGTACCAACAGTTAACATTTCTGCTGTGGTTACTTTAGGGTTCTGATGGTGGCAGTTTAATACAGGCAGCTTAGCTTGAGGGGCTGGGTTTGTTGTCGATGAACTTGTTTATTGTTTGGTTGTTCCAATTATATATATATATATATATGTATATATATGTGTATGTATATATAGTTTAGGTTACTGTTGGTGATGTTTGTGGTTCGAATTTTGTCAGGTGTCTTTTGTGTCAGTTTAAGATCAATACGTTAGGTTAGGGTTTCCATGATTTGTCAATGTCTCACTTTTTTTGTCCCACATTTTGGCATGTCACCGTGAGGTTTGAATTGCACTAAACATATAAGTCTTAATATTGCAGTTTTGTTCAGTAAAGAATATACATGAGAACAGAAGATATTTGGGCTAAAAATTAGGTGATAGGGTGTGAGTCAGGCTGTAGTGAATATAGTAATGAACCCACGAGTTTTGTACAAGACAGGGACAGTAGCTAAGCTAATGCTGGCTTTTTGGGAAGGACTTTTCTCTCCTAACATTGTTTATTATTCATTGTAATGATTTAACAGTTATACTGTTGAAAACATACAAAGCAGCGGCAGTATTATCAGCTGTGATGAAAGTGTATATCACTCTGTGTCATGACAGAGGCCACATTAATGTTATGTTGGTTTTACAGAGCTGCACAGATTCTCTGCACATTCTGCCAGGTTCATCTGGTGAGTCACATGCAACATCATCTGTTGGTGCGTGTAATTTCAGCAATGTGGAAGTTGAGGAGGACGTCGATGTAATAGAAGAGGGTTTCGTAGCTATAAATAAAGAGGCTGGTATATGCATCAAACAAGAGGAGATTCCTGAAGACATAAATTTTCCTGATATAAAGTGTGAACCAGATGAGGTGAGTTATGTGTGTGTATGTCTGTTATTAGACACATTTCACCAGTGTGCAGCAATGTCAGTTGTTTTTGTGACATCAGCATTTCTGGCCACCTGAAACACCTACAATTCTGGCAACGAAAATTTTTTGCTGTGATTTTTTTTTTTTTAGTTTGGCAGTGGTGGTGGGGTGTGTGGGAGTGTCTGTACTAGATGGGTTGGTCTGCATGTAATTGCAGAGAGGTTGAAAATAAACTTTTATCTCCATGTAGGTAAAAATTCCTTATCCACAGGCTATTTTCTAAAGGCCAGACAAATTTAAGTGCTTATACTGTAGAATTTATTTAATCTGGCACCCACAGAACTGAAGAGATGCCACATCGTTAAATATTCCATTTATCATCAAAAAGTACCTGTACTGAACCAAGTTCTTACAGGTAATTTTTTCCTTGTATTTCTTTGTACTATAGATAGTCAACAATCCAATCATGTATGCTGCTATATTGACACTCTGGATTGTAGCCCTCCCAGGCTTCTTAATTATTTCTAGTGTCCCTGGAATTGTGATTGTTGTGTGCCTTGTTATACCAGCAGCTGCTTGTTTACCTATTTTGGGTTCTTTGGGAAACATTACAATAGCTCAGTGGGCTCCGTGAATTTTAGATTACAAAACATGACAACACAATACAGCATATAATTGTAAGGTACCAACACCAGAGCTTCTGGAATTAGGGGCTATTTTCTTCAACTGCCAAAGTATCAACTTCATGTTGAAAGAATTGTATTGTATTTTTTTAAGCTCCCTTAGATGTATTAAAATTTGAATTGTGATGTTTTATAGGGGACTTAAAAATCTCCCTCTAGAGCAATGGTCTGTGCGCCCTACAGAGTGATACTGCAAATCCCAGTTTAACCCTTTAAAGCCCGAATTAAATTCCATCTGCTATTTGCTGGCATTATTAGCTCACCATTTTCTCCACGTTAGCAGGATAAGGGTTAAATCATTAACCTTTAGGCGACTAATGTCATAT
>Ga0268261_10004565_pt1 | contig 10393 bp, 6 predicted proteins | sample TergutNc150P1_FD_190353 | JGI IMG/M metagenome (GOLD analysis project Ga0268261, IMG submission 190353) | Nasutitermes corniger P1 segment gut microbial community from laboratory colony in Florida, USA - Nc150 P1 (SPAdes) (version 2) | ecosystem: Host-associated > Arthropoda: Insects > Digestive...
ACACGCACACATACACTGCACATACAGTTATTGCTGCCTTTGTTTTTCCAACAGACTCCTCTCTCAGTTGTTAAACGGTGCATGAACCTCATTCCTGTTTCTCGTCCTGCAGTTGTATACACGGTTAAGATTTAATGACAAAGGTTCCTGTGTGGACTACCGATGCTGGCAGTAATAGCATTACCCAGAAGGTCATGGGGAGGCGGAAGATACCTAACCACTTGATTGCTGCTCCCTCCCCTGCTATTTCCTCCCAGAATTGTTTGTGGACTTGATGGCTTGGTTCTAGTGTAAAATGCAGGAGGACGCTGTTGTGGATGCAGGCTGGAAATCCGTAAAGTTTGTCCAACTTTCAGGATGTGAATATAAGTACTTGTGACGATGTTTGGACAACGATAGCTCTTTTGCTGAAGTTACTCGATTCGCTATAATTACACTGGATGTTATGTACGATATTGTCGTGTCACTGTTGACTTTTGGTGGAAAACGTAGACCAGAGATCTTAAAAAAGTATGCTGGCCAAGCGGGTAATTTTGAAATTTCTGGCGGGTCGTCGTCGTACGAGGTACGAGTATTTAGCAATAAAGTGGGTGTAATTTCATTAAATGAAACACACTATTTAGGACGCTTCATAATTGAATAAACAAAACTCTTGCCATTATTGAATATAAAATTTTAACGCAGTGTTAATCTCCCTATATTGTAGCTACTAACCAGGGATAACACACCGCTAGGAACTCTCCGGCCCGTGACGAAAGTCATTCCTGCACAGTAAGCCGGATCGCCTCCAGTTGGGATAATTTCAGCATGAGGGCCGTATAAAATGAACTTGTAAGCCGTGTGTTCGAGACACTTGTTGTACAGAAGCATGTGCTTCACTGTCACGATGACGAAAGGAAAAAGTGTCTCGTACCTGATGACTACTGGAGGCTCTTCGTCTGGGTTTGACCGTCTGCATGTTGATGCTTAGCACTCAGTTCAGTTTACGTCTGAGGTGCAGAACGGCTGAAGCTTTACCTCTACACTTTCTATGCACCTTACTGACCTAATAATGTTTAGTAGGCCTATTAATGTGTAACGGGAGTTTATGCTATTTTGAACTTACCTGCTTGTGTGGTGCATACAAAATTAACGTACAGTGTTGATACCAACCCGATATCCTATATTTCAGTCTTGTGGAAACCTCAAATCTCGCACGCGTACTGTATTGTCTATATTTTAATTAACAAATGTAATGAACTGTACCAAAATATTCAAATTACCCAGGACTATTAATATTTTTTGGCACCTTCACTTGTTACAACAAGCAAAATTGCAACAATTTTTGTAACTTCAGAGTGTTGTGTTTTTCACATTTGATTCACGTCTAGGAAATCAGAAATAAGCCAGTGGAGGAGACAGCGCGTGGAATATCTGTCACAGACTGCCCAAGATAAATGCGACATTGTCTATCAAATGCTTAGGCAATCTATGGAATAGAGTTTTTTTAATACGTTGCCCAGGCTATTGTTTTGGCATAGCGTAGAATGCCTATGAATTGTACACAGAACCTGATTTCACCATTTTCCGGTGACGTGCACACTCGTACGGGCAGTAATATGTAAGAAACTGGGCGGTAAAAGTTGACACTTCTGTTACTGCTCTTTTTGAACTGTTTATATTTTTCTAACGACGCTGTCATTTTAAGGTCTGTAGCATCGAATGATTAGTTGGTAAATGAATTGAGAAAGGTGTGGAAAGAGTCAGTGGTGGCCTAATTTGAGGTATTATCTTTGCATTTGCCAAGAATAAAAAAAAAACGCAGAAATTCCCAGTCGGAATAGTTTATAATGACCTGCTGGAAGTTCGAACCTGTATCTTCATGATGTGAGCCAGAAGTGGTACTGTTTGATTCAGTTTGCTCGTTTTTGTGAACTGTTGGACGAAGTGAGACTTAAGACTCTTAATGGTGTGACGATGAAAATCGCTGTCTGGTAGGTTGTGACGTCGGGCAGGCTGGTAGAGGTGTGTCGGCGATTCAGTGGAACTTGATTCCGACATCAGGGTGGATGAAGTATTCTGCACTAATTTATGTGGAAAGGCATTTGAATTCAAATCGCTCGTGACACCGGATATGAAAAACTGCTGTCGGCCATGAATTTGTGGACAGCTGTGAATATACTTTCGCCATGTGGGCTTATATGCGGACCATTTTCCAAACCGTGAATCTCTGGTTGTGTAGCAAGACGCACGTGATGCTCTCTGACAACGCCATCGCTTTGCGCCTGTCCTGCTTCATGTAACTGACCTAAATTTTCAATGAATGGAAACGCTGATCAAATTTGACATAATTCTAGCTGTAACAAGATTATAAATTCGGGATGCATTCATCCTATGTTTTAAATAATTATATGTTACCAAAGCAGGAACTCCTAAATAATTTACACGCTCGTAGCAATTTTGTTAAGGAGTTTTTATGGATCGTTTTTTGTGTAAAGGTAAATGACGTCCTGAAAGTAATTGTTTGCTTAACTTCTCAGGCCCAACTCATCAGAAACAATACTTTTTTTGACATGATAACTTTCTGAACAGGAGAGGCCTGACGGTGACAGGAACACAGTCATTCGTAGACCTGTATATTTACCTGCAAATATAAACGCAATGTTTGACGGACTAAAATCTTTTTCGTCTCGGTTCTACCCAACATAGCTCGACTCTTTTTAGGGATATGTGGGCGTTCAAATTTGGGGCACGCGGTGACGCAGTTGGTTAAGACACTGCACTACAAGCCGGAAGGTCGCGGGTTCGATTGCCGATGGTGTGATTGGAATTTTTCATTGACGTAATTCTAGTCAGCCTCTAACAGAAATGAGTACGAGGAATATTTCCTTGGGGGGCAAAGGCAGCCTTACCACCTTTATGTGACGATTGTCTTAAAATCTGGAAGCCTCAACCTCCTGGAACACTCAGAGACTGTTCAGTCCTGTACAGGAAGTGCTTCACCTTTAGATGTTTAAATTTGGATTTGCATTTAAATATTATACGTTTTCTGCGCTACACACACACACACACACAAACACACACAAATAATCTTATTTCCAACTTATAGCACTAGTTCAAATATAGAGGTAACTCCTCTACGTTTCGGCGTTCTTTTTGGCCATCTTCAGGGAGCCTGTGTCACTCAAAATCATATATATTTAAAATATAACAAATTTGTTGGTAAGTGGTAAAATATAAATTGAATAAAGCCTATGTGTTGTCCTATATAAATATAGAAAATGTTGTAGGTTAAACGTGTACATGATTGTGGATCATTAATTGATGAATAAAATGTCGGGGATTGTGACACCTTATATGAAATGTCGCATGAAATTGAGCTTCAAAACGCATGCGCATAAGCGTGAATGGATATCGATCATAGATGGTTTGTTTACCTTGCTTTCCAGTACAGTGTTCTTCCATTGAAACTACATCTCGGCTAGTTACAGGATTGTGTTCTACGTATATTACTATTGACCATTATGTTAGTATATTTTATTTCGTTTTATACGATAATAATTTGTGTATTATTTTAAATTATAACTTCAGACTGACAATCATACATTTTGTTTGAGGATTAGATATTTTGGTGCAAATGGCAAATCGAATCACATATATTTTTTAGGTATTAAAATTTCTATACTTATACACATATGCTCTATTCATCAGTTTGTAATGTACCGCTTACAGACGACTTTTGTTTGAACTTTATATGACATTTGTTTGACATCTGCTGCCTTAAGATGACCGAAACATGTAGGAGTTACTTGTGTGTTTGAACTAGTGCAATAAGATGGAAATTAACTTACTTGTATTGGGTCTGTAATATTTCCAAATCCGGTTTTTGAAAACGTCTCATGAAAGTGCTCTACATGTTAAAGTTGCCGGTGAAATGAATCTGTAACGGTCTTCCCCCTCCCACTTATTTTCTGACACTTTTCGCTTCTTTTGCTTTCATCTTAATCCGCTTAATCCGAATCTCCTTATCTCTTCTTTTCCTTCTCCATCTTCGTCTGTTCCTCGTTTTTCCACTTTTCTTCTCCTTTTTTCAATTTCGTTGTCTTCTCCTGATTCTTAGCTTTCAGTGTCCTGTCCCATGTATATATTCGTTTAGTTCAGATTTAAAGTGGGCTGAGGTCCCGGTCTTCTTACTCACACATTACAACTTCAGCTACATTTTCTCGTCAAAGGTGAATATTTGTGGTCGGCACGAATCAGATACATTAGGTTTATATATTAAGAAACTGGAAAAAAGTTTTTCTAGTATTCGTCCATCTGTGAATATGTTGGTAAGGCTACGTCTGTCTGCCGATAAAATCTGCAGGGAAAAGATATTTGTGGATTAAATAAATGATTTGAAAGAATTGTGGAAGGTATGCTGTACCGAGACGACCACTAAATATTGTGCTTCATCTTAGCCACGGATCCAGAATGGTTCAAATACTTTGTACCATAAAAAGTTCTCGGAAGAACTTAACGAGTCTCCTTTCCCTCATATGCCTCAAAGAACTATACAATAGCAGTTACGTCTCTTGGCGATCTGTTTCAGTATATGATTTCTACTGGCACACATTACAGTACTACTTGTTTGTTATATGTATCCGAAAATTTAACGTTGATATTGCCTTGCTTCTAATTGTTCAAATATAACATATTTCTGCAAACTGGCCTAGGAGGGCAGACTTCTCATAGTGCAACAGACAGACAGTGGTACAAGAAATATTTTTGTGTACCACGTCGTAAAAAGTTCCGGATCCTTCATGAGTTGAGTCGATATGGATGTGGTATATAAATATACACTTTCTGGTGTAAGAAACTTTATACTTTTTTGTCCTACAGATAAGATACGTCGTGTATTTCTTTTTACTGTTCTTCAGATAACTTCTGCTTCTACAAGAAATATGGGACGCGGTAAGGAAATAAAACATGTCTTGATTTCGTATAAAATTCGTGTCATTGATCAAGATTTGCTCTCGGAAGTTGACATACCGCTTTACTTTGTAGGCACCCGCTTCTTAAGGTCGCAATGTTGTTAAGTTAGACGTTGCTGTGTTACTGGAATTTTTAACAAGACACCATCTTGCTTTAAGGACGTTCTTATTACGTCTAATGGATATAGAATTGTAGATATTGAATTCTGTGCTGTCGTGAAATACAGTTGGTGTTTTAATTAAAAATATACTGGGATCCTCGTTCTGTGACTGCTCATTTAACCAATTAGGGCTCGCTGTTTGCTGTACGCACCACCGCCTGTAACTTAAAAAAATTACGTTTTGTGCACAGATTTCATTGATGTGTTTTTTATTTTGTCAGAATGAATGTCATCAACGGACCGGTTTTTATAACAGAGATGGAGTGTGTTTCCTACGCGATACAAACTAAATCTTTAAATACGTGTAGTTCCAGCTAAATCTCCGCTTTTAGGGATTACGGAGGCTGGTTTCCGTTTATTTTTAAAATATGTCATAGTTGCTCATATTCATTTTTTATGCGCTTCCCATAAATACAGTAGTCCCTTGGTCATCCGAACTATAGGGCGGTGGGTTGTTCCGGATTATCCAGTAATCCGGACTACCGAGGGGAAAATCCGTTTAGGTGTAACGTACAAAACTTCTTTAATCAGTGCTAAGGTAAAAAACTCCTTGAAGCTGAAGTAACGTACATAACGGTAAATAATAATAATAATAATAATAATAATGCGATAGTTCGAAAATTCTTAGCTACTAGCATATGACTGCCGTTCAGTATCTTGTCTTGGACGGATACTAGCATGAGAAAGTTGTAAATAAAGAAAGATGGAATAATAATAATAACAACAATAATATACTCTAATATTAATTTCACGGGAAATACTTGGGTATAGTTAGCCCAAAACTGTCCGGACCACCCGGGGATCCGGATTACCGAAGGATTACAGTGTGTATTTTTATGGGTTGGATCGCAGTGACTCTAGGACATTCCACTCGTCAGTCTTGAAAGTTGTATGCAGTGTTTTGTCACTTCCCTTTTTCAAATTTGAATGATGTTTGTTAGAACCGCGTTCTCGCTTTCCGTTTCAGAGAAAGGTACTTTAACAAAAGGTCCGTTTTGTTATTAATGCAAATATTCGATGTTTTGATCACCATCAACATTCTTAGGTAACATTAATTACAGCCGTACATTTACCTTTGTCCTGTGTGCATTCAAAGGTTTATAGTCCCTCGTTCAGAGTATTTTTTTACCCTTGAACATGGGACCGATAGGGTGTCCCGATATATTGGTAAGAAATTACCACTGCTCGTTGCGTAATAACCCAGAACAGCGCAGCTCTCGAATGTTTCATTGGGTGTGGTCAGGTGCAACAATAACCCTCTACAGCTACAGTGAGTAGATAGAAGAGGTCAGACTAAGAAAGGAAGAGTTTTATAGTGCGTAAGGTTTATTGTCTTATGTTTTACCAGTATATGTGCTTGCGGTGTGTTTCGTATCAAATTTAAATGTAAAATCACATTTATTTATTCTCAGCAAGCCGGATATAAAAGTGGCCAAGTACTGAAATTCTCCTGTTACTCATTTTTCGAAACAGACACAAGATGTGAAATAAATTAATATTCGTACAAACTGGTGTTACGGGTTCTCGTTATCTGCGAAGCTTCGTCAACAGATACGCTTAAAGTGCATACATTTTGGTTATTTATTTTCGTCTCTATCAAGAACAAATCAGATTAAATTTTACTCTACTTTTCCGCATAGTTCTTGCCGTAGTTGAACTATTTATCATGCAGTTGGATGAGGCCGTCTATACCCCATTGTTATCTTCCGTCGTGTCGCAACTATTTCCACCTCGCGATATTTGCGGCCACCAAAGTTTTGCGTCAGCGATGGAAAAATAATGATAACCCCTGGGCGTCGCATTTTTCAGATACATTCACACTAAGTGTCAATACTTTAGTTACGAAATTACTCACCAAATAATCTACATTTTCCGAACGACACTTATACGTTCAGATAGTGATGTTCGTAGGTAATGTGCAGTTGTAGCTGAGCATGTGAAATTCTCATAAGGACATGGATCATACTGGCACTTAAAGGCATCGTATAATGCAGCTGATACTTTGACAGATAAGATGGCGGAGACGGTAAGAAATATTGCGGTTAGAGATTTATCTGAGATATTCGAAGTATTCTGAACTGTGTATTAAAACCGCACAATTCATTAACAGCCATCACTGCGACAGAATTTTAAACGTAATTTAAATCGAGTCTATTTATTAGATTACAAGACCCAGGTGATCAGCAGGCATGTTTCAAACATGCTGGACGACTAAAAGAATTTATTGGGTGTTACTGTGTTGGGAATGTTACTGTGTTGAGAGTGTTACTGTTTTGGGAGTGTTTAATGAAAAAACATGAAACTTTGTGATTATAATTTCACGAAATACATGCTTGGTAGCCTCACTGTGTGGGTGGTATTATTTGAATGACAGCATGATCAGACCCAAGTTTCAGCAATTATTATTATTATTTATCAGCTTGACGCATGATATTAACAATTATATGCCTGAAATAAACTATGTTTCTAAGGTATACAATATGTATCTACTCTAGTTACAATTACAAAGTTACATTTCTTATTTTTATTACCGTCATCATAATTGTTGAGAAATTGTAGAATATAAATGTGGAATGAAATTCGTGCACAAGGTGCCCATTTTACTATTACGCGCTAAAAATTAAGTCTTAAATATTATACAACACCTAATCGGAGATGTGTATTTTTCGAGATAGAAGTCAGTCTTAAATGGGCTAACACTTCCCAGCTGTACTGTTTGTCACGACGACAAAACGTCCTGTGAAGTGTATTCAAGAGACGCGTTTTGCAGTGGGGCTCAGTTTTGAAAGAATTATTATGGAACGCAGACACGACGAGTACGGCGACCCTCCCTTAACCATCGGTGCCGAGAACAGCCGGGCATAGGAACTCGTACGTTATCGTAGTCCACGTCATCCAGATGCTAAGGCTTTTCGACACAGGCAGCGCCACATCTGCGATACTAGTGAGTAGTAAGCGTCCCCGTTTGGGCGGGTCGACGTACGTAAACAAACATAACCTTCCCCTCCCTCCCCTGCCCCAGGCGGTCAGGCGACGTAAACAAAAGACGGCAGACAGTTTGGCGCCGGGCTAAACCTAACATTAACTTGTTATTATTTTGAAACATAAAGCTCCCATCCATGCCCCCAGGCGGTCACGCGACGTAAAAAAGGCGGCAGACAGTTTGGCGCCGGGCTAAACCAAACATTAACTTGTTATTATTTTGAAACTGTTATTGTCACATGATGTAAACAAAAGATGGCGGAGGGGTTAATGATATTTTTGCTAAACCTAACTTTAACATGTTATTGTTACTTCATGTAAATAAAGACGCCATTTTAAATTTATGGCAATATGTCGGTTAGAGTGGTAATTGTAAGCCTAACTTTAACTTGTTATTATTTTGAAACTTTAAAATTGTCACGTGATGTAAACAAAAGATGATGGAGGGTTTAATGCTCTTTTTGCTTAAACAAACTTTAACTTGCTTTAGTTACTTGATGTAAACAAAGGCGCTATTTTGAAATTTTGACAATATGGCTGCTAGAACGGTAATATTAAACCTAACTTCAAATTGTTATTATTTTGAAACTTAACAGTGACCTTCTTATGGTTGCCGGATGTAAACAAACCCTCTAGACAGCTTGTCGCCACCGCTATTTTGAATTTGAGGCAATATGGCGGACTGGCGCGGTAATTTTAAACCTAACTTTAACTTGTTATAATTTTGAATATCTATTGTCGGTGATATTGCGACATTTTAGAATTTGAAGCAATATGGCGGACAAGCGCGCGAATTTTAAATAAATGCTATATTAACTAAAACATTTACTACTTGAATAAGGCGGTTATTTTACAATATGGCGACCACGCGCACCAAATTTAAATTAATGCTGACTAACTTAAACATTTGTTATTTGAACAGAACCGGCATTTTTGCAATAAGGCGGACACGCGCGTTATTTAAACCTAATTTTAACTGCTCATTTAATATGGCGGCCATTTTACAATATGGAGGACAAGCGGGTCATTTTTAAACTTGACTTAAATATTTACTATTTAATGAGACCGCCATGTTACCATATGGCCACCACTTTAAACTTTATACAACACCCGAAGGAGTTGCCTGAAGCGGTAAGATGTCAGACTCATAACTGAAAGATTCTAGGTTCGAAAGTCTGCCTCAAGACGCGGAAGAGAAAGGTTGTTTCATATGGAAAGTGAGTGAGCGTGTCTCAGAGTAAGACAGTGCTGTGCAACGTGTTTATAAACCGGTGAGTCGAATAGACAGTGTGCGCCTAGTGTAGTTAAAATGGCGGAGCGTCAATACACGTTAGTGTGTGCATTTGACATGCAAAGCCCTAGAATTTCGGCGTATGATATACAACAATGGATATACGTTACCATGTGTCTACAAGAGTCCAGAGTGGCGATGGTACAAATAGACGGCCCGGGACGTCAGGTTTACATAAAATTTCGGGACCGTAACGGAATGTATGACATTTTACAGACAACTAATGGCCAGGGGGAATTTAGACACGCGAACGGAGAAATCTCTAAAGTAAGGATAGAAGAGGCGGGATTAGGAATAAGGAGAGTAAGGATGGCAAATATTCCGCCAGAAATTTCTGACAGAACGATAAAAGTGGGATTGAATAGATACGGCGAGGTGAAAGAGGTCAAAGAGGAAAATTGGTCACGAGCTTACCGCTACCCGGTAGCCAATGGAATCCGGATAGCAACGATCCGACTATCACATCATATCCCTTCACATATCCTTATAGCCGGATACCGAACATTAATGTATTATGAGGGCCAACCCTCGACATATTACGGCTGCAATGAAATAGGACATGTATATCAGGAATGCCCGCGGCGTACGAAAACACGGGTGAATACATCCACAAATAAAACATCATGGGCCAAAGTGGCGGAGATGGGGTCACGAACAACAACAGTGGAAGGTGAGGACATGGAAGAGGGGTTGGAGACAGAAGAGTCGGCGACAGCTGAAGCAACCCAATGCGTGTTTAAAGATAGCGAAACCCAGAGGATGGAACAGGACCCGACAATAGTCGAAAATACGCAAAAGGCGGAAGAACACAAAGTAGTGGAGTCAACTAGGAAACAAAGCAGAAGAGGGAACACGAAATCCTTTCAGAGGAGCCGGACGTTGAGGACAAGATCGACCAGGCAGCAAAAATAACAATGAACAATAAGGAGAGTCATGTGAGGCAAAAGTCAAAAGAGCGAATGATGGTCACGGAAGACACACAGAAAAAGAGTAGGTCAGAAGATGAT
>Ga0268261_10004566_pt1 | contig 10391 bp, 9 predicted proteins | sample TergutNc150P1_FD_190353 | JGI IMG/M metagenome (GOLD analysis project Ga0268261, IMG submission 190353) | Nasutitermes corniger P1 segment gut microbial community from laboratory colony in Florida, USA - Nc150 P1 (SPAdes) (version 2) | ecosystem: Host-associated > Arthropoda: Insects > Digestive...
CTACCAGCGTTGCTACGAAGAGTGGGAACGTCTCCGGAGGTGTGTAGCCTCCCAAGGGAACTATTTTGAAGGGGACAAACTCGATTTGTAGTTTAAAAGTAAGTACAGAGTTATATTGAATCAGTCTGATTACTTTATTTACAGACCTCGTATATTGCAACCTGACCAAGGCATTTGACTGTGTTAATCATGAACTACTGGTGAAGGAACTGGAATTTTATGGTGTTAGATGTCTCTTAAATTGGTTTAGATCTTATCTAGATAATAGAAAATGTAAGGGTTCACCTAAAGTTATTACAATCTAATATCTGATATTGGCATAATGTAGAGCATGATGTTCCCAGGGCACTGTTCTTGGTCACATGCTTCTCAGTGTATGCATTAATGATTTCCTGATGTTAATAAATAAAATCTTGGATGTAATGTTTGCAAACGATACTAGCATACTGATTACTGCTAATTCTCAGGATGAGCTTCTTCAAGATATAATCATGTTTTGAATCATATGTGTAAACTTTTCCAGACAAGTTGACTCACCTTAAATCCAACCAAAACTAAAGTTTTGAAATTTACTTCAGCTAAACTACCTAATGCTTTAAGTCTTACCTATGCTGATCATCATGTAATGGAAGTGGAGATCATTAAGTTCTTAGGCTTGCAATTGGATAATCAGATTAGTTGGAAGAAACGCGTTCAACATTTGATCAGGAAATTGAGTGCTGCCTGCTTCCTCATAAAGCAACGATACCATATAAAAATATTGATTCTTTAAAGGTTGTATATTTTGCTCATTTTCATTCAGTAGCCAATTATGGTAAAATATTCTGGGGTAATCAACACAATGTAAATAAGGCATTTATTTTTCAAAAGAGGATTCTTAGAATAATGCTGGGATTGGGCTACAGGAGTTCATGTAGGATTTGGTTTGAACAGCTTCAGATATTAACTGTTCCATGTCTATGTATTTATTAATTTGCAGTGTTTGTGATCTGTTAATTCCTCTTACTTTAAAACTAATTTTTCTGTACATTCTACACATACAAGGCAGAATAATCATCTTCATAAAGCACTGGTTAAATTCACATCAGTACTTATTCTGCCATTAAAGTATTTAATAAACTGCCATTGGACATTACTCAATTGCAACATGACAAAATGCAGTTCAAGACTGCACTGAAAAAGTATTTACATACTCATGATTTTATTCTGTGGATGGGTTTTTAGCATTTTGGTAATGTTTATTCTATCCTTCTTACTGTTAAATAATTGTGCTTAATCCATTTTGATATAATGTTGTATTTCTTGTAGTATCTAATGTTGTATATATTATTCTTAACATGTTTCATATCCATTGGTCGTTTGACTGATACTGGATCTACAAAATGTATCTATGTGAAAGTTAAAGTGTAATTCACTGGCAATTAGCCAAAACCTGTTGTTGTGCGTGTTGTGCATGTCACATTGATGATGACCGAGAAAGTTGAGCAGCGCATCCGCACCAAGTTTTGCCAGAAACTTGGGCACTCATGCTCAGACACCAACGACATGATTCAGAAGGCTTTTGGGAATAAGGCAATGGGCTGTACGCATGTTAAGGATGGTTTAGGCAGTTCAAGAAAGGACAGACATCAGTCCAGAGTGATGAACGGACAGGGAGGCCCCGCCACAAGCAGGAACCAACTGACGATTGACATAGTGCATTCTGCCATGCTGGAGAACCAGTGAATAACAATTAGCTCTCTGATGAGTTGGGGCTTTTATTTGGATTGGTACAGTCCATATGGACATGAAACACATCTCAGCGAAATTTGTCCCTTAAGTGCTGACAGTCAAGCAGAAAGAGGCGCACCTCGCAGTAGACAGAGATTTGCTGCAGTGTGCTGATCAGGATGCAAACTTCATGAAGACAATAATGCTGGTGATGAATCTTGGGGCTACGAGTATGATCCAGAAACAAAAGCCCAATCATCTCAATGGAAGACTCTGGGATCTCTTGAGGCAAAACAAAGGAGTACCAAGTTTGGAGCAAGGTGAAAGTGATGTTGACAGTTTCATTCGATCACAGAGGCGTCGTTCACTAAGAGTACACACCAGATAGTCAAGCTGTTAACAAGGAATACTATATCAAAGCTCTCCATTGGCTGCGTTATGCAGTGTGGCGCAAATGGCATGCATCATGGAAGCGAAGTGACTGGCAGATGCACCATCACAATGCCTCCACCCTCTCATCCCAACTTGCCCAGAATGTCTTGGCTAAACATCAGATTCCACAAGTGCTACAGCCCCCCTATTCAGTGATCATTGCCCCATGTGAATTTTTTCTATTCCCAAAGGTGAAAATGCTGTTGAAGGGGGATAGGTTTCAAGACACAGAGGAGATAAAATGAAACACTCATTGCAGAAGTTGGCTATTCCAAAGAGTCAGTTCCGAAGTACTTTGGACAATGGAAGGATCACTGGAACAAGTGTGTTGTGTCTAAAGGGGACTGCTTTGACGGAGATTAGGACTGCAACATCATGGGTTTGATATTTCGTTTTTCCTGGCCCTTGGTCAAATATGTTTTGATCAGGCCACATATAGGGGACAGGAGAGGTGCATACAGGATTTTAGTGGGAAAATCTGAGGGAAAGACACCACTTGGAAGACCTGTGCCTAGGTGGGAGAACAATATTAAAATGGATCTTCCAAAAATAAAGATGAGAGAATGTGGACTGGATTGCTGTGGCTTACAATAGGAACAAGTGGCGAGCTCATGGAAGAAGACCTCTGCTCCATGCCGTTATAAAGGAACTTCATGAAAAGCATGGACATTGTCATATTAATATCTGTTGTGTTGGCTGTATTATGTTCCTACACAGCATCCCACTAACTGTTACCCTAAGCACAGGAAAGCACAAGCTCAGTTAAATAAGATGAGTCTTTTGAGAGTTGATTTGCATATCAGCACTAGAACATGAGAGAGTCGTCCAGTCACGTGTTGTATCATATAGGGATAAGATGTCCAGTGCAAGTGAAAAATCTTTTCTGTTGAACGAAGTGTGGTCATTTGCAATATCTTTTCAAAGGTTAATAAAAAGCAACCCACATCAGCAGTAAAGAACAATATATAGAACAGTGTAAAAATGTTCAATGACAGATTCAATGCTGGAGAAAATCTTTACTTTTCTTGGATGAGGCATGGTTTACAGTAAGAATGAACATAAGCAGCCAATAGATAATGGTGTTACAGAAATCATCCCCATGCAGTTCATTTAGGTCCTTTACATGAAAAAGTTCGAGACTCGTGTTCAGCCAGTGCATACAAAATTATACGACGATGTTTTTCAAAGAAACAAATTCTGATGACACTAGTTTATTATCAAGGGAATTAACTGAATAAAATATAGGAAAATCAACTCCCCCTGCATAAAATAAAGAATGGTTCTCGATGAGAAATCATTGCTACTGGTATTTCAAGACAAGGGCCTTGTTCTGTGTCAAGAAACACTTCCTGTAGGTGCAAGGCCTGCTTGGAACTTAAGGTCAGCACTTCAAAACTGTTATATAAAATAAGGTAAGTTGAGTTGCGTAGGAAAAACAGACTCTAAATTCCTGACGAATTTAGGCTTTGTGTGTGACAAAGCTCTCACAACACCTGATGTGCTGAGTGAAAAGATCAGTGGGATGTTGCATACTTAATGTAAACCACCACTCGTCCAAGTACCATAACAGTTTTGTGTGTGTGTGTGTGTGTGTGTGTATGTTTATTTATTTTTTTTTATAAACACTGACTGTAATTTGAAATGTTTCTTCTACTCTGTATACTGCTCTTCTGATTTTGCTTCTGTACTTGTTAATGTGGCATATCTTTTATGGCAATTTTGGTAATTCCTGTTGTATGATATGTACATACAAAGTACTGCATAACATTTCTCACTCGCATTGACTGCCTGTTCTACACAGCATACAACACACAACAGTAGGTGAACATATCGCACTCCATTGCTGGTTACAAAAAGGCATCCCTGGACCAACATGCTTTGCCTAACTGAATGTGTATTTTCCTATGCTCAGGGAATTGATTACTGCAGTCCTCCTGTATTTCAGGGTTAGCAGATGTGGACATGTCACTGAAAGTGACCTACTAACTACTACACCTGCGGAATCCAGGGGAGCACAGGTCATGCACATTGCTGCAGCCAATGTATTCTGGTTTCTGTCATCTATATCTCCATTTATGCATCATCTGTGCTCCATGTTACCAAGGCATTGTGTAACTTCAGACTGTCAATGAGACAGCTTCCACATGTGGAGGGTAGCTGCAAATATGTTTATAAGGAATTGCTAACAGCCAACAAAACATGGTTCAACAAGAAACTAACAGAAGACTTTAAAAATAACTAACATTTTACAATATGTAACAAAGGGCCTTGGAATTGGATGGATTCTTTGAATTCAATGGCTCAGGGCAGGGTAAGATGCTGGTTTTGATTTCTTACTGTCACTCCCAAATACATTTATTTTACTTTCTAAAGATACAGTAACTATTTCATATAATATTTGTTTTGCATGCTGGGACATGCTATATGCTTAGTCTCTCTGTAGTTACCTTAGTCCAACCTCTACTAACACCTGATGAAGCTTCTGCTTTTCTTTAAATTTTTTGTCCAATAACCTACAACAGCATAGATCAGAAGTGAATAAACTACATTTAATTGCATTTTTTCCTGATTTTATTAACCTCTCAAAGCCACAGGCAACTTAAACCCCATTCACTTCTGGGGATAAACAATATTTAAAAGTGAATGCCTTAATGGGCTGTACATCAGACACTGGCATAAAAAAAAACACTGTGCTCTGTATATCAGGGAGTGTTAAAAGGGTTAAATGTTCATATGTGAATATAAAAATCTAACTCCCACTAAATAGACAACACTTCTTGTATACTTCACAATTCTTCCACTGCTAGCATGTTCTTTGACCATGTACTTTCAGAGCCAGAACAATTACAGCAACTTCAATATAAAATCACAGAACTGTACATTTCATATAATTTCATAAGACTTCTTCAAAAGAACTATTCATGGCAATAGTATTTATGCTGCTGTTAGTATGACTATTGTACTGGCACATGTATACAAAGAAACCGTTTTACATGCCCCATTTATGTAAATGAAAAAGTAAAACATGACAGAGTTTATCAAATTTTGACAATACACATACACATGTATGCAAAGAAACCATTTTACATGTCCCAGTTATGTAAATGAAAAAGTAAAACAAGACAGAGTTTATCAAATTTTGACAATAATCAATGCATAATTTCAGCAATCAGTAACAGGGAAACAAGTTCATGTAAATATGATGAACTTGATTTCTCTTGGAATGACAGTGTTTTGCTGTAAATTCCATTTTCTCTGTAGACATTGTCATTACGTATGCAGTGATAGTTCAAATGTCTTAACTGGATCTGCTGGGCATTTTACAAAAGTAACTTCACACTAGAAAAATGACCATGCCTGAAGGTTCCAATATGTAATATCATTATACACACTTCAAATAGTATATTTAGGGCATTTGCCTTGTGTATGTTACTTCTAGCTTTAAATCCCTTTCTCATTAGTGGTACAATTAATAAATGTATTTTTTCAAAAATATTAACAAATTTGGATCATTATGTCAAGTTAAGGATTTTTAGTCTCTTTTTGCTTGTTACTTTGGAATAACTGTGACAGTGAGGAATATTAAAACAATTTTTGTGCATTCGAGCGGGGTTTCAAAATCAAAACAGGCTGCAAAAGCACATGTTAATTTAACTTTACGGCTCTAAATTATGTATTATGTCACAGACTTTCAGACTGGTAGTGGAAGAAATAAACAATTTGTCAATGGTAATTGTCTCTCCCTTTGCTACCACGACCACCACCCCTTCCTCTACCACCCCCTCTATCCTGATAACCACCCCCTCTACCCTGGTAACCACCACTTCTATCCTGATAACCACCCCCTCTACTCTGATAACTGCCTCCTCTGTCCTGGTAGTCACTTCCACTACTATAACCTCCTCCATATCCTCCACCCCTATTCTGATAGTCTCCACCTCTGTCTTGATAACCACCACCACCTCCACCAATCCCTTGATTCCATCCTCCCTGAACTCTGCCTCCTCTGTCTCCACCCCCACCTCCTCTGCCACCTTGAAATCCTCCTCTTCCGCTTCCTCCACCTCCACCACCTATAAAACAAAAGACATGCCTTATTTATTACAATGTAATGTTATTCCTCCCTCAAATAAGAAACAAAATTATTAAAATAATATTAAAATAAGAGAACTAAAAAAAATAGGCTGCACAGAGTAGGCTACAGAAGGTGAAGTTCGCCATGTAACATGCCATGAAGGCACTGAAGGGGAGTAGAGGTATAGCCCTACTAGTTTGAACCTTAACACTAGATGGAGGTGGGTGGTTGTCACACCCCAGCCACTCTACCTCCGGGAATGACCTGCTACCCACTGTAGAGAAGACTAGGTGTGTGTGTCCAAGGGCTTGTCTGGACAGGTGCAGAAAATCTCACCCCTACTGGGATTTGATCCTGGATCACCCAGCCTGTAGTGAGTCGCCATACCATGTACATTATCCTGGACTGTTTCAAATGTACTGTTTGGAGAAAAACCCCTAGGCCCTGCCAGTAATTGAAGCCATCCCAGAAACTAATCACTATACTGATCATGCTATACTGGCTACCTATTCTACCCTACTGTGTCAGTATTGGAGCTACGTTTTCTGCTGCCCCAAACACAAACCCTACTGTCGGAACTCCAAACAGAATGGAATACTCAAAACAGTAATTTCCTCAAACAAGCTGCCATCCATGATGGTGTGTTTGCACAACTGGGGATTACCATGACCTTTTGTCTTGCATTTTTTTTCCCCCTATTTTGATGGGTTTTTGTGGAAAAATTGGTAGCTAAAACGCTGCCTGTGGGACCTGTGCCACCCCAAGCATGTGCTTACTTTGCTCATGCCTACAGCTGGCCCGGTATTGTGTACATAAATGTCAGGAGTCGTCCTGACAAGAGACCTGTTGTTTTTATGCTGTGATTAGGGCTCTGTCTATGAAATGGAAGCCATGTCAGATGAAATACACTTTTTTCTGCTAGTTGCTTCCATTTTTCTTGGGAGCCTTGTCTGTTTTTTAATCAGCATTCTCCAGACTATGCTAGAAGACAAGGACTGTGTTGTCAGTGTTGTCATGTTGGCGTACGCCTTCACAGACTCACAAACACTTGTAAATTTAAATGACACCTGCTGTGTCAGACCAGAAGTTAAAGGATAAAAGTAATTGCTATTAACATGGTGTATTTCATGTTCCACAGGATTATATCTTAAATGGTTTAGCACTACATACTACTAATTAATGTCACCTGTTGAAACGTTTCACAAAATTGTAAATTGTTTCTTTTGGCAAAGGCACATCAAGAATATTTTGAGTGAATTTCTGATTATGCTTATTACAGGAACTTTATTTAGTATATACATCATACAAAAATGTATGTGACTGTAATGGAATATGCATGGTAACTGCTGATGACTCAAGCATTGCCAGCCTCTGTGATAATCAACACAGAGGTGAGCCAGTGCATGAACTTGGCATACAAGTGACCCAAAGGGAACTGACTAGAGATGATGGGAATAAAAAGTAATGACCCTATACATTACCATATTTTGGAAGAGTTATAACAGGGGAGTGGATGCAATTTAAAACAAATCTGTGTATGGAAGTCATGCTGTGAAGTTTGCAAGTTTGATATTACACCAAATTGACAGACATACCTCCAGGTCGCTGCTGCTGCCAACTTGGCATCTCTGGGGGTGGAGGCTGCTGTTCACTTGGGCGACCCCCTCTGTCTGGAACCTATAAACAAAGAAAAAATGAACTCTTTATTTTCCTCTAAGTCTGGTGATCAAGAGATATAAGAGTTACACAAATTATAAATGTTTATTAGATGAATGACAGTACCATATTTCTTTATGTAACTCACCTGTTTTTCCTGATTTTGCAGGGATTTATGAAAATTTAGAAAATATGTGCTAATTTCTACTATTTGTGAATGTTAATAATTTTTTCTAAAAATGGTGGTTGGCTTTGGAAACTGGAAATGAAAGGTAAACACTTTTTTTTAATGTATTAACTCTCCATAAATAATCATGTTAAAAAAATAAAATATCAATAATGAAAACCACATACAGTTTCTTTAATCTCACATCTCCATCTTGACATCACTCTGTTCATCCTTCACTGGCACAAAACATTTACCATTTACCTGTGTGGCTGCAATGTAATGTTGTGGATTCTGACTGGTATCAAAAGGCAGAAAACAGTTATCAAACCATGAATACAATGTCTTCCCACTTGCCCACCATAATTAAAGTTTCATGCCTGCCACATACCTCTTAACATGAGTGATGTTTCTGCTGATGTCACATTTCTCATGTACAGGAATAAAGTACATCTACATCAATATATATATATATATATATATATATATATATATATATATATATACACACACACACACACACACACACACACAGACGCAGAGTGTCCCGGGGGGAATGTGCCAGACTTCGGGAGAACGTTCCCCAAGTTAAAGCACACCGATATAACCCAAAATACCTATATCCGAAGTTGAACGGTTATGGAGATAATGGCGAGAGAAGTTTGAAAGTATAACAGCTGTTACACACTTATTGATTATCAAATACATATTAAAAACGGCAGGAATATGTGGTTTCTGTAATGTTAATATCTGTACTTAACATCTAAGTAACATCTGAGTGACATAAAGACATTCAATTAAACTATGTAAACACTTGCACTAATGTCGTAGTTGCCCTTAGGTTTCCAAGCACTTTACATGGCACATGAATATCCAGCAGTATTGAAGTACTCATTTACCATTACTGACTGCGGATTTTGGTATAAGCCACCACTTGCCTGTACTAAAATATAGTACCTGCTTTACAGTAATTGTTCAAAGTGTCCTCCTCCAGTTGCTATGCAGTTTTCGGCACGCACCAATAGAGACTGAGTAGCAGACGCAATGTTGTCAGGATGGTTGTGTATGTGTTCTGCCGCTGAAAAAATACGACGGCGCAGTTCTTCTCTTGAATTGACCTTAGTTTCATACACTAATGTCTTCATGTGGCCCCAGAGATAATAATCAGGAGGTGTAAGATCTGGTGACCTCGGTGGCCATGCAACGGGTCCACCAAGACCTAACCAGTGGTTAGGGAAAGATTCGTTTAAGTACTCTCTCATGTGCAGAGTGTAATGTGGGGGAGGCCCATCATGGTGGAAGTACATTTGGCTCCTTATCATTAACGGGATGTCTTCCAACAAACCTGGTAACTCATTCCTCAGGAAGACTTCATATGTATTTCCCGTTAAATTGTTGTCAAGGACAAAAGGTCCGATCAACTTGTTACCAAGCAAACCACACCATACATTTCACTGAAAATCTCCTTTGGAACTTGGTTACACTTGTTTCATTTGGATTATCATGGGACCACATATGCACATTTCGTGAATTATTTATACCGTCCCGGGTAAAAGATGCCTCATTGGTGAATAACATGACGCGTAACAGTTGGGGATGTGCTGTTATCCAGTGGCACAAATCCATGTGTTGAGCAGGGTCCCCTGGTTCCAGATGTTGTACCCTGTGATCACGATAAGGATGTAAATCTTCCTCATGTACAGTTCGCCACACCTGCATATGTGACACGTCGATGCAAGAGGCAATTCTACGAGTGGACAGTCGTGGACTTCTCTGAACCATCTCAAGAATGTTCTCTCGTGTGTTAATCAATGGTACCACCTCCCTTTCAGATTGCACAGCAACACTTGGAAGACAACCAGTCTCACGGACTGTCTGGTGAATATGAGAAAATACACCCCTGCCGGAATCCTTCGGTCAGGAAAACACCTTAGGTATTCGTCAACAGCAGCAAGTGCATTGCCATCGCAAAATCCATACACAAAATGCATGTCACAATATTCCACATGGGAAAACACAAAAGGCATTTTTACAACTCCCCACAATTAACTGTAATAGTGACAACTCACAGCATGAATGCGCTTGACCCAGCTGTAGACTGAAGGACAAAGCCAGAAACAACACAACACAACAGTCAGGATAGACTCCAGATAAGGATACTTCAGATATAGGTGTTTTGGGTTATACTGGTGTACTTTAACCTAAGGAACATTCTCCCCACGTCTTGCACATTCCGCCCAGGACACCCTGTATATACGTGTGTGTGTGTGTGTGTGTGTGTGTGTGTGTGTGTGTGTGTGTGTGTGTGTGTGTGTGGTGTGTGTGTGTGTGTGTGTGTGTGTGTGTGTGTGG
>Ga0268261_10004567_pt1 | contig 10390 bp, 7 predicted proteins | sample TergutNc150P1_FD_190353 | JGI IMG/M metagenome (GOLD analysis project Ga0268261, IMG submission 190353) | Nasutitermes corniger P1 segment gut microbial community from laboratory colony in Florida, USA - Nc150 P1 (SPAdes) (version 2) | ecosystem: Host-associated > Arthropoda: Insects > Digestive...
GGTCGGGCCAGCCGGCCCGACCACGACCAACAGCACTGCTACCACCACGCTCCAACGGTAAAACCAGAGGCTGCTACTGCAGTTGCTGAGCTCCTGATGACGGGCGTGAGGACGCCCAAAACATGTTGAGCTGTACATAAAAATCAAGTAATAACTAGAGAAATTGTTGCATCTAGTTGGTAAATTTATTTTAATTGTATGATGATGCATGGACTTGCAAACTTTAAATTTCATACATACGTTGCTGGTTAAATGTGTTATGATACTGTACATTGGATTATCATGTTCCAGTTTCTTTACATAAAGAAGTGAAGTCGATAAGAGAAGTGCAAATACATGCAAGGGAAATAAGACAATGTACAAATGGACATGTCTGCACATATTAATGGCTATTTAAAAGGATGGATAATAGCACAAACAAATCTACCAAAGGTATCTCACACAAGATGAACCTGCAAAGGAGTTCCAGTGTTCTCAAACATTATACATCTCTTCATGCTGCATGCATGCTACTTTACTGCCTCTGATCACCTTACCCATCTAAACACAACTAACCTATTTACTCAGTAGCATATAAGACTTATCCAGATAAGTTCCCCATCAGCCCATTAGATCCAACAGTATTCCAGATGAGTCTCTAATATACAAAATACTTGGAATATACATACTGTATATTGGCCTGCAGTTCAAATTGTGGGCTCAGTGGGAGGTAGGTTAACTCTAAACATATCAGCCTTATGGCTGTAGGAAATGATATGACTGTATTACACTATACAGTAGGAAGCAGCTATCAACAACCTAATTATTCAGGATAATAAGCCAAATTTTCAATGTAGCACATCTTCCAGAATGTTTTACAATTGTGTTCAAGTTTATTAATTGTTAGCACAAATCAGCACCTTATTCTCTTAGCTTACTTTTTCATTATTTTGAAGATCTGATAGAACATCTTGTCTTAAACTGGAAAATTTTGTTATAGCTTGATGCCATATTGGCTGGGCACTTGTTATAATCGCCTTCAAATCTTGGTTCTCTAAGAAAGCCACTAAAGGTGAAGGATGTTTTTCAATAGGCCTAACAAAATGACACCTATTTTCTCCAAGTTTCTTGGCAAAAGTCCTTGCTGCATCCCAAGATCCAATATCATTACCAAACCAAAGTATAAGCTTGGTAAATTGTTCAAGTGATGGTAAGACTTGTTGTGGCAAACTTGCCAGACCTAGAAACATGACAATGAATGCAATCAATAGTCATAACAGATAAGGCAACAGAACAGAAAAAGAAATACAACATGCGAAGCAAAGTGGAATATTTTTAGTAATTTTCATAGGAATTGTTTCATATTTATAGTGACCACTGCCTGTAGTCCTGGTTTAAAATGAACAAAAGTATGTGTTGGAACGCAGAACTGTTTAAATGCAATGAATCCTAACAACACAACTGGTGGTCCCTAGGACTACGAGCTATATCAATAAAATGAAGGACCCTTAATTTATTTCCAAAAAAAGATTAGGTTTAGTAATCCTAAGGCTTGGACTGCACGTGCAAAAATTTCATACCATGCGGTATCTTCAGAATGTAACTCTGTTACTCACTAATGTCATGTGAAATGCCAGGGTTTCCTTACTGTAAATTCTTTAGCTGGCTTCTATGACAGGACTATATAATACAAACAAATACATGTAGAAAGTCAGCACTCACCATGAGGCAAACAAACAATATGATGGCTTGTTTTACATGAAGCCAGTGCTAAAGCATCAGCTACTCCTGAGACAATCACAGCTGCGGCTTGTTTCACACTTTTACCATGATGCAAACAAATGATTCCACCACATCCTGTTGCAGGTACTGTTTCTTCTCCATCTATATTCATCTTCAAGATCTTGAACCCCATTTTCTGACCTTCATTATTATGAAGTGGTACATATAATATGGACTTTGCATCATTTACACGAATTTCAAATCTCTCTAATCCTGTCAACGGGACATCCTGAAATATGACAGTTTACAAACAAATACTTCTCTTGTATAATGATCCTACAACAACATATACTTCACCAATGTTTAGGTTACCATATGTCTAGTGCCTCTCAATAAGAGGTCTTTTGTTTATGCCAAGTTCTAGTGCTTCTATTTAAATGCAATGGCATTCTTTCTATAACAATAAAAAGTAAAATGTGTTATGTGCTAATCCACAAGCCATACAGCTGCTTTATAACATAGCTCATTTTGTACAAACAACAAAAGTAGGATTCCCTTTATTGGTACTTTATTCTATTGTTTATTCCTGACTTTTTCACTTCATATTTTCATGTTAAAACTACGCTATATCCAGATATCGCCAACACACAATCAATATGGATATAAAAGACAATCATTATTATAAACAGTTACAAGGAATATTTAATGTTGCAAAAAGTGTGTGCAGGTGTAAGAAGAGAAGTAATATCACTGAATATCAAATTTACTGATGCATCTTAGAGTCAAAGTTCGTCTTCAAAATCTCTGCTACTTTGATTTCGAATTCAAAATAGTTTATCCTCCAGATAAGACAAACTGAGAATTCTACTGTGTTCATCAAACACAAAAAGCCCACAGCTTACATGTAAACAGACTGACAACGCATTAGTAATTATTTAGACCTAACAACACATTAATTAATGGAATATGTAATGTTTTTACACCATCCACTATTTTTTTATATGAAGCTGTCTATAAGAATTAAAATGACTTAATGAGTATGCGCAACCACACACTCCCCCTGCAATCACATAAGCTTGTCTAGGTTGCAAAGAACTTTCTGCAAACCTTACTGGAAGTTTGAAGTTCCTCAGAATGTTCCTAACTGTGTCATCTGGAAGAGAAGTTACCAACTGTGTGGTCTTCTCTAATTGTTCCCAGAGAACATCCACCTTCCTGCCTGTAGCTGTTTCCTTCATAAGCAAATCAATGTCCTTGGCTGAAAAAGATTTACTTTTTTTCTTCTCACCAAGTAATCTCACAAAAATGTCCCACGCCCCAGACTGCCTGCAGTGATGGCACATGAAGAATCCTAGAATCACACAAAGCACACAGAAGAATCAAGGCTAATTGCAAGATAGGAGTAGTACATATTTACTAACAGCATAATATTGTAAATAAAAAATGCAGACTTAAACTTTCACTGCCTGCCTCCAAGCCCTGCATAGACCTTCAATTATTTAACGATGCCACTCTTGGTGCACATGCATTAAAACCACTTGGTCTTCAACAGCAGTTGAAATTTACACCCCAGCATCACTAAAGGGTTAATGACATAATTCCTAATACTCCCAAAGTTCAATCAAATAAGAGACTTCTAAACTCTGTACTCACTTGGTAGTCAACACAAAGATGTTCTATATAAGCAAATAAACTTTCTCTGTTACTTCTCATTTAGGTAACTGCCATCTTTTCTGGGAGCACTGTCAGCCAGTGCAACTGAACATGGTTACTAGTATTATGCTCTAAATGGATTGATATTATTATGAAGGTACAAAGAGACTAAACTGAAACTTTGTGTAGCAGGGTAGGTACTAAGAAAATAACATCAAACTGTGACCACTGCAGCATAGCATTCACTCCATTAATCTATTGGGAAATCAAATACCATATCCAGGACAAGAAACAACTTGGTCACCTGACTACCAATGGAGATGAGAAAAACATGGATGACAACTAATTTCCTACTCAGTGCTCTGGAACTGTCAAACTGCAATCATGATATAACTGACTTGCTCTAGAACTGTCAAACTGCAATCATGATATGACTGACTTGCTCTGGAACTGTCAAACTGCAATCATGATATGAGTGACTTGCTCTGGAACTATCAAACTGCAATCATGATATGACTGACTTGCTCTGGAACTGTCAAACTGCAATCATGATATGACTGACTTGCTCCGGAACTGTCAAACTGCAATCATGATATGACTGAATTGCTCTGGAACTGTCAAACTGCAATCATGATATGACTGGCTTGCTCTGGAACTGTCAAACTGCAATCATGATATGAATGGCTTGTCAGGTTTATTTGAAATCAAGTCCAATGGGGAAGGACCCCATATTTTAAATTAACAATTACACTACTGCTGAAAAATCATAAATCCAAAAACCACCAATACATCTCATGAAAGATCTCTAGTTAACTTGCTTTTCTCACCCAGCCTGGCCAACAAAGAGCAGTTCATTTGAACATGTCATAAACATGGCTTTGACAGTAGATTGGCCTCCATCCCAGGCAGTTTAGTTTTTGCCAACACTCACAGCAATGTGCACAGATTTCAAACAGGGAACGTTCTGCAGATGTACTGTTTCATGAATAACCGCACACTGAAACAGGTCCAGGAAGGAATTAGGCCCTGTTGCTGTCAATGTACAGAACTCCCTTAATTTAATTACATGAGTTTTGTATTGCAACCAAATTCAAAAGAATAGCCAGTACCCAAAATTTGTACTTTGGAGAAACTGTGAAGAAGTTTCAACTAGTTTTTAAGAAATATTTGCTGAGGGGTCACAGTTCTGGTCATGTTCATTTAAAAGGTTTAATTCAGGTTCAGATTTGGCAAAACTGTGCACTTCAGTTCACTCTTCTTTTATGGATTGGTCTGGTTATAAAAATATCCATTTAAACAAAGCTTTTTAGAGAATGTCTGTCACTGTGGGTTATTCAAACACAGCATTTCAGAAACAGATGTTCTGTCATCAGATGTATATGACCGAAGGCTCCTACCCAGGTACACCCATTAGAAAGAGCTAGTCTCACACATTCAATTTATAATTTATATAATTTAACTATATTTTATTAATTATATATTATATAATTTATATATCCAATGAAAAAGACTATATTTCCCTAACATTACCTTTGAAAAGCTCAAGACAATGGACAGTGTTCAAAACAACAATCATGTGTAGTGTAAAATGCCACTGTGGAAAGCAATTAGTCAGTACCACTTTAATCAATCTCTCTACTTTTGCAGATGGGTCAAATTCAACAAACTTATTCTACAGCAATTGTCCCCTAACTGAATCATAAGCTTTCTTAAGGTTTATAAATATTGATGTATTGTCCCACTGTATGTACACTGTTTCTCCAGTAACTGACAAACACGTAAGATACTATTTGATCTATGACAACATCATTGACACTGATGACCCCCATCAGTGTTATTTACAAATGCAGTTATCCTTGAGAGAAGACATTTACCTGAAACTTCATATGTTGTTGATTTTCTCCTTTTACAGTTTCCATTTTTAAATTGGATATCTGATTCCATACATTCTGATAAGTTATTCCTTGAGATTTACTAATCACTTTTATTACCCATTGTATTAATATAGATTCCTTCCATGACTCTTCCTAACAACTCCAAATAGAACCAAGAAGTGGATCTCAGAAAACAATGATTTACCTCCTACTCAGACCTGTTCTTAAGAAATTCTATTAATTCCTGGTTATGGGCTCCTCTGAAAACTACACTGAACCACTGGGTTACATACATACAATTCCTGGTTATGGGCTCCTCTGAAAACTACACTGAATCACTGGGTTACATACATACAATTGGAATAATTATCACCTGCTTAAGGAGAACCTTCAAACAGAAAGTTAATTATTAGAAAACATATCACTCAATCCTTTATCAACCTTAAAATGTACTACTGCAGTACTAAAGGCTTTTGATACTTTCTTCTACATGGCATGACATATGTCAAATAAAGTACACTGAACTGTGGCACTTTAATCAGTATAAACACTTTACCTGTCACTTTATTAATATACATTCTTCCAAGTTTACTTTTAACATCCTGCTGACATATCGGGCACTCAATGACCAAACAAGTAAAGCCATCAACAAAATTTAATCCATAACCCTTTATCGTCTTCCTAATTTGAGACTCTGACACAGGAGGTATCTCGTCCATGTTCAGCGTGTTATAACACCGGTGTATAGTTCTGTATCGACTACCACGGCATGTATTCACTGTGTTCAATACCTCACTTAAAAAACACTGATAATCCGTTTGCTGACTTTTGCTGTAACATGTATCGTACATAAGGCCTCTGTAACCTTGTAAATTCATTAACACGTGTGAAAATTTCATGATATTTTTACTCGGATATAACCTTGGTTTTCGATGAGAATAAATTATACAACAGTGCATTCTTTTGTCATAAGTGTTCATAATTCCACTGGTCTGATGAAGGGGCCATGGACGTACACTGAGGCGTGCAAACATTTTCACTTATTTCGTTTTTCACCATTTCATACAAGGTTTTATTAAAAGAACATAATCAATCACATCATGCAACACTTCAAAAGCCTTCAAATAAATAACTAAACAAAATGTAACAGTTACTGCCCGTGCCTCAAAATACCTGCCCGTAAACAACTATCATACAACCGCCATAAAACGGCTCACGCGGCCGAAGCAGAAATAACACCAGGACCTGAAACAAATGACGGTTCAACCCCGGCCACTGAAGACGACAGCCATGGATCATTTCTAACAGATCCTCGCACCAAAGGTGTATAGTGGCATGTACACTAATACGCTGCAAGTTACACAAGGAGCTTACAAAATTGATAGTGCACCACACAGTAATTAATTAATTAACCACGTATTCGTCGAAATTTGATGGGTATTAAAAGTCGATTGAGAAGTTCGGAACGTTTACAAACTGTCGCCAAAATTTCGTAACAACTAAAAAAATTGAAATTATGTAAAAATAACGCATAAAAGTAAACGTCGAAAGTCACCAACGGTTTTGTCTGAATGGTACAAGGGACAGCGTCATATATTATTACAATAAATTACAAAAAGTTAAAAGCGACAAAGAGAACATCATGCATCGCAACAGTGCATAAGTACATGAGTACTGTATAGCGGACAACGGTCACAGTTGCTGTGCACCAACGATATTCGCTACGAACTAGATCACATATTATTATTTGTAGGTTCGAAATAAATCGATATCTACACCCCGGGCGGTTTTGGACCGCGCAATCATAGCAAAAGAAAGGCCGCATACCCCCGCTTAAACCGCGCGGCAACTATTGTCGGAGATCCCTGACAATCGTACATTCGGATCACAGAGCAGTATTTCCACATACAGTCGGATTTATAGATACCGCCATGAAATCAACACTGACCCCTGCATGAAATACTATAGGCATCACTCGGACGTGTAGTAATCTGTGAAATAGTAGTAGCACGTAGGAATTGTGGGTATCCCTCACTTTAGTTTGAAGTTTTTAAAAACTCCGAATCTGACATATTTTGCTAGGAATTTTCCGTTTATATGCTTTACTTCGATTGCATTGAGTACCTACTATTTGTACATCATAGCGCTTTTAATTAAATTCTGCATTTGCTGAATGCAGACATACAGTGTTGACCAATCATGTTGTCTTCTGTTTAAAAAACAAATAAAACATTAACAATTCAAATTCATCGTTATGTGCTTGCTGAAAAGTGAGGCCTGACACTATAGCATTCGCGAACTGTTGTTTTCTAAACGCTATGTTTTACTTAAATGAAATGGTTTTAAAAGCTATTATTTCTGGAAGATAAGAATGTGTTATAATTTTTGTTAAATTTATTAGTAAGCGTTAATAGACGACGCTTTAGATAGCTCATTTTGTGTGACATCCAGTGATGATTGGTGAAAAGTGAATTAGAAAGGATGTGGAAAAACGACCGTGTCCTAGTCTGGGTGTTAGTTTTGGGATTTTCTTTGAAGGACTAAGGTAGGCCTCAGTTTTCATATCCGCTCGATTAGCAGTGGTATGAACTCGGGACCACTCAAATACGGACATGCAGAGTGAACCACTGGACGATGTGTATATGCGTAACGCTGTTTATTACAGGTGTGTCTTCTGGCAGGTGTGAAATGATAAATTAATGCTCAAAATGTCAGGCCACATTGAAGATTATGAAGTGTTAAATGTAATCGGAACAGGCTCGTTTAGTACTTGTTACAAAGTGAAAAAGAAATCCAGTGGCCATTTGTATGTATGGAAGGCTGTTGGTTACGGTGGAATGAGCGAAGAAAAGAAACAGGTATATTTTATTACTGGCCATTTTCTGTAATATATGATTCTCTTTTATTACTTCAATTCATGTATTAAAAAAAATTGAAATTTTATGTCATCTCTACCATTTATATGAAGCTTAATTTAACTATTCTAAATGACCTACGCCCCTAGTATGTGTCTGAAATTAGCTTAAATGTAGTTTTACAGTCAGATGTAAACATTTCCGGCTTCTAACCTTGTACCCTTTACAACATTTAGAGGGACTATATTAGTCAGAGATAATTTTGTTAATGTTAATTTTTTTCCCCATTCAGCTTCTCGTCTCAGAAGTGAATTTACTAAGTGAACTGCGGCATCCAAATATTGTACAGTACTTTGATCGAATTATTCACAAAGAAACTGCAACACTTTATATCATTATGGAATGGTGTGAAGGCGGAGACCTTGCAACTCTGATCACTAAGTGCAAGAAGTAAGAATTATGTTCATTCTATACCACTGGAACATTACTCAGTTTTAAGTTATATTTTGGATACACTAGTCATTTAATTGATATAAATAATTTTTAAACTCTATAAACTTCAATTTTCAGAAGCAACAGCTTTCTAGATGAAGGCTTTATATGGCGTGTGCTGTATCAAATGTGCCGTGCCCTCCATGAATGTCATCGGAATGTCCCCAACATTACTATACTGCACCGAGACATCAAACCAGCAAATGTATTCTTGGATGGAGCAGGAAACGTGAAACTGGGTGATTTTGGACTTGCCCGTATCTTGCATAAGGCTGCTAACTTTGCTCAGACAGTAGTTGGAACTCCTTATTATATGAGTCCTGTAAGTACAGCCAGCATAATGTTGAAAAGTTAATGCAGTGTCTTTCACAAATACTGCAGTGTAAAATATGCAAGCTTGTCACAGTGATATTGTCAAGACAGGAGTTTAAAAAATATGATTTGGGATATCTCCAGAAGGAAGAGGAACATGTAATAGGATGAGTGAAATTTGTAATACAAACAACTGCTTGGTTTGAGAAAAGCACTTCTGAATTACAAAATGTGTTATCTTGCGTTATAGGAATAGGATCACACATGAGGACCTATATATGGCTCACTTTTTATTTCTTTGGTGACAAAATATCAAGGGTTTTTGTCCCATTGCCATATTAGTCCTATTCAACACACAAAAATCACTTCATACACAAATTTGTGGACATGTCTTACATCTTATACTGTACATTTTACTTTAATAAGCTACACTAGTTAATAATGATCTTACAAAAAATGCTTTTCATGAAGATTTTTGTAGTCTTCTACATCAAGGCACCACAAAGTATTGTAGGAATTAGTGCACTCTACCATGAAAATGGAGGCAATATGTTAATCCAAAATGTCGTATTGCACCTACTGAACTACAGTGTCAAAACCCAGAAGTCCGTGATATGAATCTTCACTCTTGTGAAAACCTGAAACCTTTAATAGACTGCTTTCTGTTTTCAGTATAACTGGTTTTAACAAATACTGAATATTTTTCTGATATCTGTCATAATACACAACATCAGGATAATATTTTGAATGGTACTTATGTTGATGTTTCCTTAAATAGGAAGGGCCACCACGTTGGCATTATCAAAAGAGCATTTTAAAACATATGACTGGACTAATCTCCAGAAGGAAGAAGTAGGATCACTATAAGCTGTTCCTCTCAGACATAAACCTAATAACATACTTTTTCATTGTGCATGCTTGCCTAAATTTATTCCCTAATTGAAGCTCTAACAGGAAGGTACTGGTCCTATATATATGTCACTTGAAGATGATGACAGTATAATACTGTGCATCTGTGTACACTGACAGACATTATTGCTGATAACCCATACAATGCAAAATAAAGAAGTTACCAGTCCATTGTCCTGCCCTTTAACCAGCTTATGAACATGTTGTCATCTGTTTTAGGAAGTCATTAAAGGTGGCAAATATAACATCAAATCTGACATTTGGTCACTTGGCTGTCTCGTGTATGAGTTGTGCTCGCTGTCACCTCCTTTCACTGGACTAAACATCAAACATCTTGCTCAAAAAATCAAGGAAGGAAAGTAAGTACTGAACAGTACGATGTTGCATAATGGCATTAGCACATTCCAGTACATCCATAACTAATATTACAATCGCTAATATCTGAATGAGATATTTGTATGTTTATTATTTAACCCTTAGGTGACTAATGTCATATATATATGGAGCACCCATTCTTGATGTTTCTAGATCACACACAACGACGCAGCACAGTCGGTAGGACTCCTCTGGACGAGTGATCAGCTCGTCGCAGAG
>Ga0268261_10004568_pt1 | contig 10390 bp, 6 predicted proteins | sample TergutNc150P1_FD_190353 | JGI IMG/M metagenome (GOLD analysis project Ga0268261, IMG submission 190353) | Nasutitermes corniger P1 segment gut microbial community from laboratory colony in Florida, USA - Nc150 P1 (SPAdes) (version 2) | ecosystem: Host-associated > Arthropoda: Insects > Digestive...
CGACGACAAAATAAGGCATAAAGGCATTGTGTATTCAAAAAAAGGTGATCAGATTAATTACAGGTATAAAAAAATATGAATCCTGCAGATAGAAATTTAAGGAAAATAGAATTCTTGCGGTGACTTCAGTGTACGTTTTAGAAGTTTTGTGCTTCATAAAAAAACATAGGGGAGACCTTAAGCAAAATTGTGAGATCCATGAACATAATACGAGAAGCAAATGTGACCTTCACACACAATCTGCTAATACATCTTTACTTCAAAAAAATGTGATACACATGGATGTTAGATTGTATAAACACTTGCCCCTGAAGATAAAAAAATTGGACAATTGTAACTGATTCAGAAAAGAAGTGAAATGAACTTTGCTGAAAAATTCGTTTTATATGCTTGAAGAGTTTTTGCAGGCTAACCTAGTGCAGACACACTGTTGGTGGTTGTCTATATCTGTGGTTGATCTGATTTTTCACACTGTAATAATCCGGAAAAGCTCTAAGTTTCAATTTGACAGGTTGGATATGTGTCCGTAGTCACATGTATAGCTGGTTGGATTGAAATTGAAATAATTTCATTAGTTATTTTAATCAGCTTTATTACAGCAATATAAATGTATTTCACTTCTGTATTGGATTGTACTATGTATTGAAATTATTGTTTTACTACTTTATGTGGATTTTACTTTATGATTGTCACAGTTTTGGAGACTTTGTACATGTGTTGTAATTTTGTAATATATAGTTGGACGGGTCCAGTGTTGCACATGTAACAATACGGTTGTACAATAAATGAATGAATGAATGAAATTTAAAAAATATGTGTATAATTCCAGAGATCTCATTAATTTCTTATGTTGCATCGGGGAATTGTTTCTTGTAAATTAGTTTAATTTGAACCTGTCGGTGCAAGTGGTATAATGAGTGTTGAAATTTCTAGGTGTATGTTGCATTGAAAATAGGTTACATTGAAAAAAGTATATTCGTCACAGTCTTTGGTTCAGTAATTAGTGTCCAAACAGTGACTATGTATGTAATACTGCATGTTAACTTCTACTCCCTGAACACACCTTAAATGGCATTGTGCCTGAGCACATGGTTAGGTTTGTTTTACTGTTATTTGTACGTGGACACCTCAGGTTCAATTTATATCACTTGAGCCATTCACATGATAGATGATGTTCTTGCATGTGCATATCGTTGTGTTCATTTTGTAGCATACTGCAAAGTTTGTCATGATCAAGTGCTTTCTACATTGTACGAGATCTTGGCAGTTGTTATTTGCTCAAGAAATCTTATTTTTTAATAACACACGTGTTCAAATATTCGTATGCTTTCTGCATGATTATTACCTTACTCCATTCTGCATCAGAGAATCAGTTTTGCAAATAAATATGCTTTTTAATATATGTTCAGATGTCGGGGCATGTAAAAATATGCAATTTGTATCCTTTACTCTGTGGTGCTACAGTCTAACATGACCCAGAGCTTCCTATTTTCCATGCTGCTGGATCTTTGTTGTGGATATTTGGTAGGATTCCTTGGGTGGGGCAACAACCATTTCAAGGCATCTGCCTGCATGAAATAATGCAGGTACAGAATGTTTAGAGTGGTGAATGACAATACATGCCGTAGACCATGTGGCCATAACAAATTAACCCTTTAAACGCCGAGTTAAATCCCATCTGTCATTTGCTGGCATTATTAGGAGCTCACCATATTCTCCACGTTAGCAGGATAAGGGTTAACATCATACAGCTTGACAAACTATACTACTGCAGTGCAATTTGACTGCTAGATTTAAACATGATAGCAGGTTAACACATACCAGACATGAAATCTGTAGTGGCTTTAGTAATTTTTGTTCTTTAATTAATTTTTATATGTAAGTAGGATGGCTGGCACATTTTCCCAAAAATCCCCAAAATTAGATTTCAGTAATGTCTATACAGTAGAGTTTTGATGTTTGTGAATCTCATTGTTTGGGATTTGGAACTTTTGTAATCACCCATTGTTAATACCATCAGTTCAGTCTTTTGTGACTTGTTCTGGCAGATCAGGATGGGATCATGTGTGTGGCAAGGTGGCTTTCCCTTGTCTTCTGCTATTGCACTGATCCCTCTCAGCTTAGTCAAGTTCAGTCTTTTGCTAAATGAGGTTGATTGCTTTTGTGCTTTATGGGATGAGACTCTCCTTCAGTCATTCAATGTACTGTGTGCTTTCAGAAAGCATTTGTATTTTGTTTTGAAATAAGCTTCCATGCTTTTTTATGCTACCTGAAGTTATTTTTTATTTTTAGTACTGGCTTATTTTAAGTTACTGAAACCAAAAGAGTCATGTTATGTTGAAAATGGATACGTATGTTTTCGATGGTTTGATTGGTTTGATTTAACCTGTAACAGATGAATGGGGCACTGTCCCATTAAATGTACAACCTTTTGATCCAAAAACACTGCCCTGCATTGGAGAATTAAATTGATGAATGCTCTGGGAGCAGCAGAGAAGTGGCATTTAAAGTGCCATATCCAAAAGGCTAATCTTGGAGATTGAGATTTTAGCATGTTATTCCAAGTGTAAATCTGCCTTTGCTTACTATGTGCTTTGCAAATTTGTGCTTGTGCATTTGTCTTGAAAGGTGGGTAAATGTTTTCTCCAGCTCTCATTTAAGGCTACCTCAGATTTGGTAAACACCAAATTATCCTGAACGTGGACCAGTTTGTGCAGGGACAGTACATTTTACTGATGAACTTGTTAACTGCATGTTCCATGTTTTTGACGTGTATGATAAATTGGTTTTCTTGTAGGAAAAGATCAGATTGGAAGAAAGGAAAGAATGGCAAGATAACAAAGAACAAAGAGAAACGAAGGGCAAAAATAGAATCCTGTGGGGATGTGGCAAATTTATCTGTACCTCCAGAAGTAGAACTTCCAAGTAATGCATCAAGTTTTGCAGTTTTTGCAAGTGTTCGTTTGGCTGTGCTGGAACGTTGGATGAAACAAGCTTGTCAGATTTACTTGGCATCATCATCTAGTTCTCCATCAGTGGATGGCAGTAGTGAAGTTGAGAGTGACAGTGAAGAGAATACTGACAAGACTAGAGAAATACCACCACTTCGAGTGCCAAAGGTATAACTGCAGAGAGAGATGTTTCATGTTGTAATGCACTAGTTATAGAATCATATTTTGAACTTGAACTAGAAATGAAATGTGAAGAGAGAATGAAATTTGGCAAGGGTTTGTGCTGTGCAGTAGCAATTTATGCTTTTTTTTTTAAATCTTGTTTTTTGGACTTACTGAAGTAATAACACAGAACCTTCCCTTCAGAAATAATTAATGACCTGAAATGATGTCAGATAATTGTAGGTTATGACACACATTAATGACAGTCCGTCAGAATTGACTATGAATGATGATGAAAATGCCAGTACGTGGGATGTACCGTCTTACCAAAGGAGCCCACATTGAGCACTGGTGACCATGTCTGAATCATCTTTGACATTGGAAGATTGTTTTGTAGTAAACTGTGTTTCTGGACATATTGTTTTTCATTGAATTGTCACTAGTGGAATAATTATGAACTCACCCATGTATGGGAAAGACTTGAATATGGGGAGACTTCTTTGTAGTAAACAAATTTTTCTGTTTCCTCCCTCTAAGTAGAAGGTACAGGCCCTCAAAATCATCTGGTCATTTGTAGTCACTTTGTATGTCTTCGATGATGTAGAAATGGGAAGTAGTTTTCTTGAAATTTGTACTATTTAGCATAAGATTTCAAAGCTGTAAGTTTTTTAAAAATACACTTTTTTATTATATTTGACTGTCTGGAGGGGGGAAGGGAGGCGAGCAGTTTGTGTTTCAGAATTTTTAATTATTTCATTATGCAAGCCTCTATTTGTGATATAGCTGCTGCCACTGTTGCCATGACATGTATGTGGAAGGGTTTCCAAATTTGTGCATTTGGAATTAACCATTGTTAACTGCTACCTAATTTATGACTATGTATAATTGTTTTGCTGCCATTATGATTAATATAATGAATAACAACAATAATAATTTTGGAGATGCCTGGAAATTGCAGTAGCCAGAACTTGGTTGAGTGTTGTGTGTGCCACTGCAGTTTTTGTAAGGCATCCAGCGGTTTATAAAATATAATTTAAATGTTACATATTTTGGTGTCTGGGACTTTTATCATAAAAGTGAGATTGTACAGGCAAAAAGAACACATGCATTATTGTTGTCTCCTTCAGAAACTTGTTATTTCTTGTAAGTGTTTTAACATCGCTGTCAGTTACTAAGGTCATGTTGATGGTGAGTGAATGAATGAGTTTGGGGCATTGATGGAGTGATGCTGAAAGTACTGAAGTGCTTGGAGAAAAATGTGGCACCAGTGACACTTTGTCAGCAACAAATCCTCCATGGACTGGTCTGGGATTGAACCTGGACTTCTGCAGTGAGAGGCTGGTGGCAAACCACTTGAGCCATGACACAGCTTTGTGATTAGTTGTGTTGTCCAGAATGTTGTCAGCAGTTGTGCCTGGATTTGGGATCACATGTAGATTGGGTTGAAAGGTTATTCTTTTTGAAGCTTACTATTCTGTTTATTCATTCCACTTTTACTTAATCATATGTGAATACTCAGGATTTAAAGTTATAATATGCATCAACTTGGTGTGGTGTGCACCATTACGTGTGTTAGTGAGACTGTGCAGTGATGATTATAGCAAGAAACAGTGGTTGTACAGTTATCTGACAACTTGCACCCTCCCTTCATTAGGGCTGTAGGACATTCTTGCTCAGCTGATTTCCTACAGCTGAAGACATGCATCATATCTGACAAACACATTGTGCATTGCTTGCTCAAGTTCTGCTGGGTTTTGTAAGTTAAGTGAGCTCATGGGAACTGAATAGCAACAGGCATTAGTAAAAATATGTCCCCATAGTTGTGTTGGTTCAAGAAACTTATGTTGTTCATGACATTGCTTCTGTAACAGTACTGCATTGTTTTATAAGAAAAAACCTGTAACATGTACAGTTACAGATGTATTTAAGAGCATTGGAGTCTACAGTAAACGTTTTTGTGACAGTTTATTTAGAAGCATGTTCTCTGTGATGGCATATTTTTCTGTAAAAGCCATTGTAATTTACACCTCTCTAATTTCTTGATGATTTTTATTGTTTGAGCAATAGATGACTTTCCTTTTCATTATACACAGTGTTACATTTTCATAGCAACAGTAGACCGGAGGGCAGTCAGTCACTTCCTTATTTGTAATACAATACTGAATGAAACAGTGTGAAGTGTTTCGAGCTTTGTAGGAAGCCATCATCAGGCATTATAAAATGCTTAAAGAAAGAATGTTTACATACAACACATTACAGATATTTCTCTTTTATGCTGTTGAGATATCAGTGTTACAGTGTTATGTTACCATGTTATGTTACAATGTCATGTATGTTGTAACTGCCCAAACCTACTGAAGATATAAAAGGAATGTATATTATTAAAATATATTAATGTCTTTATGAAGTACTTCAGTTTGATGAGTCCTCTGTTAGAGGCCTCCAGGAATGCAGTTTCAAATTATGTTTGAATCAGATGTGTGCTGGAGATTTGTAGTTATTAATTGTTCTCGTATCATATCCCAATGCTTGGAAGTTTTGTAATAGAAGTGAACAAATCAAATATACCCTCGTGTTGGGTAGGAGGCCATCGTTTACTTTCTTTTACAGAGAAGTACTTCTCTGCAAAATTGATCTGTCAGCCAGCACACCTGTCTCCCAGTTGTGCCAGATAAATTAACTTCTCTGCATGCTTTGTTTCTTCTTTGTTTTCTGATTTTTTACATTTTCTGTCTGTAGATTGTAGGAGTAGGTCTGCGGAGTGTCTTTGAACTTATTCGTGAGAGTCGATCTTCTCATCCAGTTCTGTGTACAAAGGCACTTTTGGCACTTCTTGATGTTCTTCAAGGCCAGCAGCCAGAAGGTCTCAAAAGTGAACCTTCTGAAGTGATAGGTAAGTTGTACTGAGTGAGGTTTGAGGTATTGTTATTAGAAATGGAATGTGTGACTACTTGGAGAGGTGGGTAGAGTGCTAAAGAACTGCATTGTAACTAAAGAAATGAGCGTTATGCCTTAAACTCTTTGTACATTTCTAAGGGTTTATGTGCTAGTTTCTCGGTGATTTGTGAGGTGAGGTTCTGCAGTGGTGTTGCTGAAGGTCTAAGCCTTCTCATTGGATATGTAGTTCTTGACATTTTGAGAGATTGTATGGCCTTTATCTTCAGGGCCAAGCAATTTGAGATGTATCTCTCTTTATCTTGAAACATGAAGTGTATCTAAAGATGTTAACAAACTGCGTCCAAAGTTTCACAGAAATGTGCATTAATGATTGCTGTAAATTTAGCTGCAGCTGAATGGTAAAGTATTAAGATTTGACTATTGTTTGGTCCTGACGTTAAGATGGAGTACAGTCTAATATCAACAAATGAGAGAGAATTTTGAGGTAAGATACAAATTGATGTGTTATGAAGCAATTGCCCTTGCATATTGTAGTGTAAAGTAGCTGATGCTTTATTCTGACACTAATTAGAAGCAACGGATGTGGCTCTTCAGACCTATGTGGACACTCAAACATCAGTTCAGGAATGGAGTGCCTCTTAGCGTTATTGTGTCTGTATGTGTCAGTTTGGCTCCCACTGGATGGATTTCAGCAAAAGTTGATTTTGGGGACTTTTATTATGAAAGTCTGTCAAGAAACTTGAAATTAGTTAAAATCAGACAAAAATATGAGGCACTGTGTGTCAAGACCTAAGTATGCTGTGTTGTTGCCAGCAACATAAATGCACCATAATAGCATTTTTGTGCATCACTCAGTGTTTTTGTATTGTTGATAGTGAGATGTAGCTCAGTTGTGCACACAACAAAATAGTGAGATGTAGCTCAGCAGTGCACACAACAAAATAGTGAGATGTAGCTCAACAGTGCACATAACAAAATGGTGAGATGTAGCTCAACAGTGCACACAACAAAATGGTGATATGTAGCTCAACAGTGCACATAACAAAATGGTGAGATGTAGCTCAGCAGTGCACACAACAAAGCAGTGAGCTGTAGCTCAACAGTGCACACAACAAAATGGTGAGCTGTAGCTCAGCAATGCACACAACAAAGCAGTGAGATGTAGCTCAGCAGTTCACATAACAAAATAGTGAGATGTAGCTCAGCAGTTCACACAACAAAATAGTGAGATGTAGCTCAACAGTGCACATAACAAAATGGTGAGATGTAGCTCAAAAGTGCACACAACAAAATAGTGAGATGTAGCTCAACAGTGCACATAACAAAATAGTGAGATATAGCTCAACAGTGCACACAACAAAATAGTGAGATGTAGCTCAACAGTGCACACAACAAAATGCGTCATTGTCACTGCAGCAATGTTATGTTTTACCTAAATTGCCTGTTTTGTTACACCTGACATTTTGTGAAAGTGTGTTGTTGCTGACTGGTCTTTCCTTTCTGGGGTGTGGCTGGTGACATTGGAAACAACTTCTAGCAAACAGCAGTGGCCCTAGATATACAGTTACATCGTAGTATATCTGTCATATGCAGCCATGATCAGATGAATGTTTTACAAGTTGATCATTGCAGGGATTTGTTTTTTGAATGGCAAAGCAGGCAAAAATCAATTGCTGTTGTTTGAGAAGCTGTTATTTATTCTTGCATAAAGAGTAAGTGTGGATGTATAACTGTGTAGGAGATAAGACAGGTGGACAGCAGTGAAACATGATTGTTAAGCAGTATAATTTCTGTGCTTAGTGTATTGTGACTGTGCACCAAGTTAAAGGTCAGGGTGGCCTGGTGGTGAGGTAGCGGTTTGTGGATGGTTGGTACCACTGGTAACAGAAGAGCTGATTTTGTTTTATGGAACATGGCACTGTGCATGTGGAACCTTCCCCATTTTTTGGTGCTCGCTGTATGCTGACAGCTTACTAGATGTTTGGTAACTGCAGGAATTTGTAAGTGAAGCTTTCTCAATTTAGGCATTCATTTAATTTATTATTTGGTGTTCTTTGTGAAATGTAAATGACGGTACCTTGTGTGAGGACCGGATCTGTCTGTAACCTAGTGTCAGCAACTGAAGTGTCTGCTAGATTTTTGTGAGTTTTGGTATAGGCATTATTTACAAAGAGTTGTCAAGCAGGCATGATTTTTGTGAAAATCAGCTGAATTACTGTCATACATTATGCACTTTCTTCTTCTTCAGTTGGTGCTACAACCCTTGGTGGGTTTTGGCCTGCACATTATGTACTTTACTTTCTACATTTATTGTCCAGTGTGGGTGAAATTCTTGGCAAGACATCTGCACATAATGCTGTCAAGCTTTTGTGAGTTATGTGCGGTTCAACTTAGGGTAGGCCATATTTTGTTTTGGGTGTCAGTTAAATTGCGCAGACACATGTACATTGAAAATGTGTGCTTTTTGAAATTAAAGAAGGCCTTGGTAAAGTCTGGGTACTTTGTCACTAAGTACACGTTTTGCAGTCTTGTATGATGTTTGTGCTGCCAGTTTACATTTTTTCTATTTGACAGCTACCTCAGTTGGGGTTTGGATCTGGTGTGACTGCACTGTTATATAGTGATATGGTGTGACTGCACTGTTATGTAGTGATATGGTGTGACTGCACTGTTATATAGTGATATGGTGTGACTGCACTCTCCTGATGGTGATGTTTTTCCAGATCCTTTATTTGACCTCTTACTTGATCTGGCAACATCGCATGGACCTGAGTCGGATGCAGCCAATGATGGAAGCCATCTGACAGCTGTGGCCTGTGCCTGTCTGCTTAGTCTTGTGGTGGTCAGGGGAGACACTGGAAAGCTGCTGAGTGCTACCGCAGCCCTGCTGATGTGTCCCAGGGCACTGGCCTCTCAGAACATACATGTGAGATTGGACGGTAGAAATTTAGACTTGTTTTATGTTTTGATTGTTGTGCAATAAGGTGCACTGTTAGGAAGGTCCAAGAAAAGTGCAGAGATGCAGAGGCTTTGTTTATGTCCTATGAAATGACTGCAGGACAAAAGCATATCTTAAAGATAGCTGATACAGCAAATTCAGTAGAGTTGTGATTTTTGTGATGAATTGGAGTTGACAGAACCATCATGAACATCGGGATTTTGAGTATAAAGCACATGCTTTTTTCAAAGAACTTATGAAATACCAGTATTAGAAAAGTAAATAACACCATAAAGCATAAAAGACATGAAAGTTTAAATAACAGTAGTATAAATGGTACTTGTGTGCCCTAGTTTAGCAAGACAGCAGTCAGCCTTGCTTGATGGAAGACACAGCTTCACTGAGCTGAGCGTCTGTTAGTAGTGGGAGAGTGAAGGGAGCGTACTTCACGGCCACACTGAGTCACTGCTGTTAGAACCTACATACTTGGTTTGTAAGGATGTATTGACCGCAGTCATTGTTCTTGATGATCAGTGTATCTGTGTTTGCTCTGTTGAGTGCCCCTTTGTGTGTGTACATGTTGAGCTGATGTTGATGTTGTGGTTACAGATGCCAGCAGTACTTACAGCTCTTCAGCGAAGCGTGCATGGTGTGTTGCTTGGTAAGGTTGTTAGGCCTGACTGGAATACTCATGGCGTGCCCAAGAACTCCCAGATTGACACCTTCCGTGTGAAGATGAGTGGAGGTATATAAAATGAGGCACAGCCTGTAGCTTAGTGTTAATCAAGGATTAATTTGTGGTAGGAAGTGGCACTTGTACAGCTAAGATGCAACAGATGGTGGAGAGTCAGTTGGTTGGTCATCAGATGCTGTTCAGGGAATGAATGTATGTGCAATGGGAACAAAATTGGAAACTTGGTCTTGTATGGAAGTTTGTAGTGTGATTCAGTGTTTAAGGATGAACGATGAAATGTGTTTCCCCCCACTGAAAATTACTGGCATTTGATAGAGGTGTATGCTGATGGTGTAATGATAGTGCAGCATAGCAGAAAGTGATAGAGAGAGTTTGAAAATGGTTGAATGATGATTTCAGCCCAGCACATCGAGGGCGGATGCAGTGCAGCATGAGAGAAGGAACTCATTTTGGAAAAGTGCTGAGTCACAGTTAGAGATTGGAATTGACTGTCAGAACCTGTTGTGAATGCAAGTGCCTGATTGCAGCCTTAGCTGAATTTTGAATCTCGTCTGTAAATGGCACAAATCCATCATTATGCCCAGGGATTGTGTTGGAAAATATTTATATTTGATTGGAGTAAATGGCTGCATTTAATATTATACTGACTTCTCATTCAGTTTTTATGATCTTGGTTAATCTGACATACTGAATATCTTGTGTAAGACAGCCCATGTGTATAGGATGATCCCCCCCCCCTCACAGTCT
>Ga0268261_10004569_pt1 | contig 10390 bp, 7 predicted proteins | sample TergutNc150P1_FD_190353 | JGI IMG/M metagenome (GOLD analysis project Ga0268261, IMG submission 190353) | Nasutitermes corniger P1 segment gut microbial community from laboratory colony in Florida, USA - Nc150 P1 (SPAdes) (version 2) | ecosystem: Host-associated > Arthropoda: Insects > Digestive...
ATATATGACGTTAGTAGCCTAATGGTTAATGATTTAACCCTTATCCTGCTAACATGGAGAAAATGGTGAGCTAATAATGCCAGCAAATAGCAGATGGGATTTAATTCGGGCTTTAAAGGGTTAAATAATTTTGGAGCCACAGCGTCATGACATGACTCCCTATTGTAAGCTTAAGAACTTACATAAAAAGTTAAATAAAATTCAAAATTTGTAGTCTGTTGGTGTTTGATTTTGCTGGGCATCCCGTTTTTGCACCGCCAAGTTATGACGGGTCGTTCAACCCAAGAGTTCCGGTGGTCGCCCGGAATGAAGGTCTCGTGATACCTGTTAGCGGACCGTAACGACGGGCAAGGTCAGGGTGCCTTTGCAGACATTGCGAATCGGAAAGTACCGAAGTTGAATATCGTGAATGAAAGGGTGATTGGACACGGTAAGAATGTGAAAGGAAATGGTAGCGGCATATTTTTATCCATGTACCGCCTGCTGTAACGGAGAAGTACTGTGCATTTTCCCCACACAGTGTATTTGTGTCCTATATAATTTTCACCGACATCTTTTATTTCCATAAACAACATTAACCCGTTGTTGTTTATATATGCTTTTCCTGTGAAGAAGGAATTGAATCCTCACAGTTTGTGTAAATTACTTCCAGCCGTCAAAGGGGTTGTCTATCTTGATTTTTCTTCGCGGACGGTGTATAGAACACGAAAAGTGTGCATAATTACTTCGCTCTCTGCTGAACTGCGCTGCATACTCAGACCAAAGTAAAAACAGAACTTTGTGCATAAGGCTGAGCATGACGGATTTTTCTTTGATTGAGAAGCTAGCCGGAAAATTTAGGAGCTATACATTATTCCCCATCAGTGAATTTAATCCATGTGGACTGGATTGCACATAGCACATAAGTCACACCTTGCGCCACATAAATTGCATTGTAGCTGAAATTTCCACGAATTAGCCACTGTAATACTGGCTGTTGACCTCTAAACAGAACTTTTGTTTTCATGGTTTTTGCTTCTAGCGCAAGCATTTGTGACTTCGGACTCTAAAGAAAGAAAAGGAGAAAGAACGCTCTCAGATATAAAAACATTCTGAAAAATTCTACTCTCCTCGACCAAAAAAAAAGTTCTTTGCGACCTGGGTTCTGGCATTTGTTGTGGCACATTCGCTGACTCTTGATACTCCCATAAATAGTGTGAAGCAGGCGGGACAGATGAACAACACTTCCAATAATTATGACCTTTGTTCACAATCCAGCGATTTTCGAGATAGCATAAAAATAGCTTCAATATCTCTTCCCTTTAATTCTATCGAAAATAGTGAAGACTGAACGTTGAAAGTGTGTTGGACGTAAATTGCTTCCTTTAACATTTTTCGAAACTTTTTTGCTCCGTTATATAGCCACGTAAGAGTGTTGTTTCACAGCGGTGTAAAAAGATATATGCCTTTTTAGAATATGACACTGTCAACTTTTAGAAGAACAAGTACTGCGTTATTTAGCCACTTTCGAGATGTAGGCGGAAACGTTAATTTTGATGTAAAGTATCCGTTATTGTTCAGTTTCAACCAAAATCGAAACGTGGTGACAAAAGTTGCCGGTATGAAATTTTATGAATATCCATTAAGTGTTTCTCGAATTGTTACATACTGAAAGATAGGCATATATGGCGAAGCTAATATAACCTCCTCCGCAAGCTCTTGTTGTGAACATGCCAAAACTTTAAGGTTTGCTCTATTAAAGCCAGTTTTGATAGCGATATTTGTGGGTGGTTATACGTCCAGGTTCTCGTTTGTGATTAAACAGTGGCGTTAAAGAGGAGAGGCGTTTTAGGATGAATTATCGCCTTTTATTACAGATGATGCAGCACATGAGTATCGAACCCCTTCCTTGATGATGAGCGTTGGTGGTTTTGTCCCGTTGTGTGCGGCCGACTGGCCTGGTTCCTTCTGCTACTGCAGGGTCCGCAAGTATACCCAGTTCCGTTATTACCCTGTCCACTAACATTAGACTGTTGCCTGAGCAAAACCTTCAAATCAAGGTAATTATAGTATGCGAGTCAGACGCGAAGACGTGGAACGGGCTTGTTTTGCGACCCCTTGCCATGACGACTGCAGTTGTGTGCGTACGCGAGCGCGAAACTAAATTTTTTCTTTCTCTAAAATCCAAAACAAATTAAAATTATACAAATAATTAGCTAGTAGCTGAGACCCTCGCCATCGTACCACATTCTGTTATCCAGTCGTGCAGAACTTTTGAGGAGAGTATCTACTATCCTGTCCGGCAGCTGCAGAACTTACATGAAAGCGCGTTTTGTTTCAGATGGGTATGTGAAGACTTCCCAGAGCTGAAGCTGCCGTTGGAGAACAACATTCTGGCAGACTATGACACGAAGAGGTAAGCGTCTTTCTTACATCGTCTTTCCTTATTAGTCATTGCTTGTTTTTGTTGTTTCTTTGTTCTCACCTTTTTTTTTCTCTTTTTTCTTTGTTTTCGCCCTTTATTTTTCTCACGTTTGACACTCCATATCTGAATCCAGCAATCTCTCCGTTGCGAGATTTGAGGTTCTCACAGCAGCCTGCCTGAAGATTCAAGTAATCTGGGATGTTGCGCCGTGTTGATTGGTAAATAGTTACTGTTGTACAGGGCGTAATATCCTAGAAGTCTTGAAGCTTCTTTATATTTATTGCTTTGCTTCTGTGATTCATGGAAGTTGTTGAAGCACTCCAGCTGCGCGTTCTGGAGGTCGTCGCGGGTTCAAGTCTCATCCCGCTGTCTATCCTGACTGATGTTCTTTGTCATTCCCACAGTTTCTCCATCAGTTTTCGGGATACTTTAGCTGAGACCAAAGGTTCCCAACCTTTTATGTGTGTGACCCTTAAGTAGCAAATGAAATGAGACCCGCGACCCTGCCATGGAAACGGTAATAGCCAGTGATATTTACTATAAACACATTGATACCTTTTCTTTTCTTGAACACTATATAATATTGCCACTTACTAAAAAATATATCAGTTTTTAATGTTACTTGTCATATCCAATATTTTTTGTGACTGTTAAATACACAAAACATGCAAGAAACAAATTAGAATCATTCTGTTTGAATTTAGGGAAAAAAAAATTTTATTTCATAATTATCTATTTCTTCATAAAACCCTCTCTCGACAGTGATTTGGGTCGCGACCTGTGGGTGAGAACCACTTATTTAAACGATGGGCGCTTCCGTCCATGTACTTTTCAATTACTTATTCACCAATATTCCTGCCATTTGACGATATGAGCTGAACTACTGACATTGTCGTTAAATTGACTATATATAAATATTAAGGACGGCACTGTGGAAAATTAATCAACAGCTTGTGTTTTGTGTGTTGTAGCTACGACAGCATGAAGGGGCTGTGTGACAGATACAACCGAGCCATTGACAGCATCGTGCAGTTGGTGAGTTTCTGTTCATAGCAGATACACACAGACAGGATCTTTTATCAGTCAGATTTCAAGAGTCGTTCGCAGTGATTGTGTTGCAAATGTTGATTATATTCTGTGTACGGATAGAACATATAAGTTTTCCCTGCCCATACTTAAGCACCACTCCGTGAAGGCATATCGGGAAGTGAAAATATAGCTCCACGCATGTTTTCAGCACATGATGGAGGTCAGTTGCCAGCTTCGCGTTCCCAGCCACTTTGCCTCCTCGGAAAGCCGCTTGCCATGGAAAAGTAATAAGTAATTTGTATTCTGAATGTATGTAACCTTAGGTATCCAGCATGCAGTGCAAATACGCAATGTTATATTGTCATTTATGGTGTATCTGGCTGTCCTTTATTTTTCCACATTATCTCATAAACCGCGTGATTTTCGAAAAAGAACTTTATTGAAAATAAAATGCGTTTATTGATTTTTCCCTACAACGTTTGTTGAAAGCTCTTCTCATTCTAAGAAGACGTGAAATATTACTGTAAAGGCACATAGGTCTTCATGTAAAGCATCCGTTATTATTGCCGAATTTTAATTAAACCTGAATTTTCGCAACAGATTTTCGAAGAGTTCTCAAACATCAAGTTTCATGAAAATCCGTCTGGTGGGAGCCGAGCTGTTGCATGCTGACGGACGGACAGAGAGAGACACGCATGACGAAGCGAATGGTCGCTTTTCGCAAGTTTGCGAACGTGCTTAAAAAATCGGCCTCTGGCGGCAATCGAATTGAGATTCCTCGGTCGTCCAGCCCATAACTTTGTCGCTTATACTGTGTGGACTGTGCCCAAAATATGTTTAATATTTCATTGTTATATTTTCGTAACCGTGAATCATATTTGAGTGAAACAGAGCTAAAAATTAACAATATAATTCCAGAAACTACAGTTTGTACGTAATCAGAGCCAACCAGCATAAAATCTGTGGACCCAAGTTGGTATGAAATATGGCATCCTATCCCCATACAGAATTCTGGGAACTATCATCTAGAGCAGATCGAACAATGTTGTTGAAGGTGGGCAATATACCCTCTTGCTGGGAATTTTCATCTCCGTTTGCTTGTGGAACAGTGACTTATTCCAGCATACCTGGGTAATGGTTCCCATTTAAGGAGTCTCAGCAAAATAGAAAGCTGGTGAACTGGGATAATTCAGTCTGTACAGTGACTGGACCTCGGGCTGGACTACAGAGGAATCGTACATTAATACCGATGTGGAAATAAATTTGTTTTTTTTTTCCTCTCAAGTACCCAGGAATGCTTTGGGCCTTATCGGGCGTCCTTATCAATCGACACCGAGTATTCCTGGGTGTAAAGCGTCCACGGTAGAAAGCTGACCCTCACCTCCGTCTAGTGTCAGGTCAAGAATCGGTGACATGTACCTCCATTTCCCAGTGTGCCTGAATCGCGTGCATAGATTTTACCTTTACCGTTGGGGCTGAGGCAAATTGCTACCACATCAAGAGTTGCACATGTGGAACGTTATTAAGAGAAATTATAAGTTTGTGTTCTGATTGTCATTCATGTGAAATGGATGTGGAAGGACACATCATGTATCGTGGACATAGGATATAACAACTTTCAGTAACTTGAAGAGTACGCGTTGTGAATTTTCTTCTTGTGTAATATATTTTCGTTTATGTTACTTCAGTACCAGCACTTTCGTCCAGACATCACGTCGTCAGCTGTTCACTTGTTCGTGGTTTACTCACACTCGGTTTTTCAGGCAACCCAAGAAGTAATAGAAAGGTACCGAGGGATCAGGTGAACGACGGGGCCATGCTTCCCAACACAAACAAGCTGATATCTGGAAGATAAAGTGTTTATGAGCGATGAGGTATATTTTCGTATAAACAGTAATGTGAAGAGACATTTATCGATACGTGGCTCCCATACACCCACAGGAAGTTAAGAATTGCCATTTAATTCACCGAAAGTGATGGCTTGGGGGGGGAGGGTTAAGTTTTAAAGTTATTGGGCCCATACGTTTTTGAAAGTGAGCGTGACGAAGCAGATACTGAGAGCTGATTCCGTTAGTGCGACCACAGCTTTAAGAAATAGGTAACTTAAATGAAACATGGTTTCAACAAAATGGGCTACATCACTTGCGGCAAAAGTGTATATGGGTCTTTTACGCTAAATTTTGCTGTGCTGCTGATTCTGTCGCAAGCATTACACGCGCTCTCGACGCACCACAGCTGGCGATACATTTTTGGAAGTGGTGCCGTTTCCTGGAGTGTGTTCAGTCGCGCCTCTTCTTGGAATAATAGATTCGAAGAATCGTGTTAAGGTTGCGTTGTCTGCAGGTGTTATTAATTCTTAAGGTGTTCATTTCTGCATAATGAAGCGTGTTATTTTGACTCTTATCTGTTCACTACCGAAGGTTAAACGTCCGGCTATATGGGATTCTAGGTCTGCATGGTATAGTGAAGGTGCAAAAGACAGTGTGTCATTTTCTCGCTTCGAGTTCAACAGGGGATCCATCCACAGTTAATACCCACTTTTCTTCTTCATTAATTTCTTGTGCAGTAACAGAAGAAGAAGGAAAATGATATGTAACACAGAATAAAAAGAAAAGTACTTGAATGTATGTGACATGACTAAAAAAACATGATCAAGAGAGAATGTGTGCAATAAACTTTTCCCGAACGACCATTGAAGTGGGTTTCTGAATCTGTCCTGATTAGTTTTATTCCAATCCAAATTTGCGAAATATCTTTCAGTAATACCCATTTCACTATTATCGTGTGTTCGGACAATTTTTGAGTTGTTTGCTTCCTGGATATTGTACCACATACATCTTTACACGTGTATTGTTTCTCCAAATGGTAGCTACATGGCATGATAGGAGCAACTTTTGACCGAATGCTGTGAGCAACTTTTGACCGAATGGTGTGGCAGGTGCGTAGCAGTCACTTGCTTATTATTTGGGAGGTCCCGGATTTAAATCTTGGGCTGGAGAATGGCTATCCTGACAGGGTTTTCGTTGTTTTCCGCATTTCGTGCAGGCAACTACAGTACGTCCGCCTCGTTCGCAGGTTCACGCATCTTGGTTTCGCTTATTCGCTATTGCGCTTGCGTTGTACACGAGAGGCTGATTCTGCTCGCGTCTTTTGGTCAGTAGCTACCTAGATAACGTACGATGCAAAATGTGCTTCGACTGTACTCACAGTGTTTGGAAGTAATTGTTGCCCCCCGCGGTTGTAACTATGGAAATGGGGCTGATGAAGATCCACAGGATGAAAAGAAAAGTGATGTATGTCAGAGAAAGTGGAGTTATTGAGTAAGGTGGAAACGGGGATGAGAATTGCTGCAGCTGGACGCCATTATGGTATAAACTGATGCTTCTGAACCTACGGGTCGCGATACAGTTTCACGAATTTCCTTATTAGTGATTGACACTATTAAAAGCATTTTTTCTTGTAAATGTGTTCACATACAGTGACACTGTGGTAACTTTGGCTTGACCCTTATGTTATGAAAAATGGCACCACTGAAGATAGCGGTTTACAGCCTTTCACAGAAAAATTACGGGATCAGCCAAACAAAACTATTTTTTTTAAGTTATGGGTACCGTTGACAAAATTATGTCAGTTTGGGGAATATCTCGCAGAACATGAAAAAAAAACTCAAATTTGCAAAACCGTGTAGACTAACTTTAGATATAAAAGCCATAAGATGATTCACAGTACTAAACCCACGCTTATGCAAAAGTATGTAAATACATGATCCTCATTTTATTAAGTCACTAAACTGTCAATCGTTACACCGATTTGTATTTTTCTATTTTATTCCTATCTTTATTTCTGACTCCCGGGATCGCGAGACAAAGCTATTAGCCGTATTCGGGTGGCGGCTGAAAAAGGTGAACAGCTGGTGAAAACGAATCGGGCAGCGTTAAGTCCACTATTCTGTTGAGGACGAAAATTTCCCGTGTAAGTCATGGCTACCCGTTCCTCGAAAATATGGAAAGGTGAGACAGAGATGATTAATAGTCAGAGAGCATGCCCTGCACATCCACTTTGCAGAGTCTAGGGATGGGGAAAGGGCAGTTTCAGTGCCAGTGAAGGGTGCTTTAAAAACTTGAAGAATCGGATGGTCCTGCGCAGAGTGCAGAGAATAGAATGATCAGCATTTCCTGATCATACGGTTTACGCTAAGTACCGAGAGCATTTAAAGAAGATGATCGCGGAGGACTACTCACGACATCAGTTCTTTAACCTCGATTGGACAGGCCTATTGTAGAAGAAAATATCAGCTTGTACATTTACGTCAAGAACGGAAGAACTGCTGCATATCGTAAAGGCTCCAACTATCGTAGAACACAACTCTTTTGCTGTAGCCTTTCGGGGGATCGTATTCAACGCCAGCACAAGTGGTGCTGTATATATTAATGATAAATTTGCACGTCATGTTTTGTGTGTTGCCGTTTTACTGTTCGCAGTATTTTTCAAGAACCTAACCCCGCGTAAAGCGAGGGTTTGCTGTGCAGGGACAGTACCTCACTTTACGTCATGACCATTTCCTTCCACATCCTTTCCACTATTCACCATCGCCCCACCATTAGATGCCATATAAATTGAACTGTAGGAAAAACTGTTGAGTAAATAGTAATAAATTTGGGCTGGTAATATGAACTTGCATGAAGACACACAATCGTGCCTTTACGTACTGCATGTCTTCTTTGTTAGCAATTACGAACATGGCGGCATTGCTGTACTCTTGTATGGGTCATATTTCATTTAGTACTGGGAATCTCTACCAGTAGATATCATACACAACGGAGTCACTCAATTTTAAGTGTAGTTAACATTTACTGATCAGGTTGTATAGATCTTGCCTGCCTTACCGTATAGATTGAGGCCTTTTACAGAACATAGGCATTATAGGATTTACTCTTCACCTTCGCCGTATATATACAGACGGGCTGTAAGACCCATTTGTTACAGGGAATAAAGCAGCCGGAATGTAGTGCAGCTTTAATTTACGCCTTCGGTACATCCTTATGTCATGTTGCTTAAAGAGACTTACTGTTTTATTTGTGCATAAATTAACATCCAAGTCAGATGGAGAAAGATTTTGGGGGCAGCATAAGGTGTATCTCGTAGATGTAGTAGTCGACGTCTCGCCAGCTGATTCGATACAAAAGAGCCAGGTCTCACATCGATTTCACGTTGATGCAGATTAATGTATTTTCTGAAAACCAATTTTGACGTCAGTGTTTATCGTTGTAGGGTTCGTCTTCCACTCTTTCCAAGCAGGTCTCACTTTCCATCACTTTAGACACAATTAATGCACGACGATAAAGTACATCATCTTGCGTGAACATCGGACGTAATTCATTTGCATTCAGGTAAGGGAGATTGAACAAAGCGTACTGTTGATTATCGGTATACCGTTTAGGGTATGGCAAAAGCAGGCGACCGTCATCCGAAGGGTAGAAATGTTGTTGCCGGAGTAGAAAGATCGCTGTGCCCATTGAATATGAGGCTGTGTAGGCCCCCAGAGCCGGTCTGCATATTTTGGAAAAGAGAAACATCCTGCCCCAACCGGGATTCGAACCCCGGATCAAGCCCGCGGCCTTAGTCCTAACCGACTACGCTATTCTGGCCGCAGGTAACTGCATGGAACAGACTACAATATACAAGGTGGCAGATAATTCCTCGCCTTGTGTAGAACCAGAAAGATCATTACCGTATTCACAGGAGTCGCTTACCTGTCCCATTCAAGCCAAACCATACCTTTGTATTTAAGGACATAAATTTGACGCTTCTCCTGCACACAATTGTAGACCTACAGACTGGCGACCGTGTAATGAATGCATATTCATAATTCGGTCGCCAGAACCCCATTCGCATTACTACGGTGCTTGCTTAGCTTTTGCAGGGGAAAGGAAAAGAGAGAACTTAGGATACCACACAGATGTGCATGATTACAACAGGGAGGATGAAACTGGTGAATATAGCGTGTATGGCAGCAGTGAGAAATGCGTACAGAGTTGTGATCGGAAATCCTGAAGGAAAAGAACTAGGCGTAATTGGGAAGTTAAAATAAAAGGGATCGGTTGTGAGGGTATGGACTGAATTTCTGTGCAGAAAGTAGGGTCTGGGGGTCCGGGGCTCCTAAACGCAGTAATGAATTTTTACTAGCCGAGTTGGCACATAACCCATTTAAGTCCAATGGTGTAAATATATGCCACCTTCTGTACCGTTACGAAACTTTGCATTTCGCACACGCCGACTGCTTAGGGGTTTTGCATGATTCTCACAGTAAACACGTATGATTTCTTTAATGTCGCACCGTGCATGTTGCTACACTTGTTATACAATCCAACTCATGCACTATTCACACTCTAAAACACACTCACTTCAACATTTAAAACCAATAAAATGTTAAAAACCTACATGTTTCGGTCTTTTTTCTCGACCATCTTCAGGGGGTCCTTCGCTGTGCTTTGTGCCGTTACTATTCCTCTCGCTGATTTTCGTTCGTTGAGTTTGTATTATTACGCAGTATGTGGCCACATGTGTATGTCATCTGTAATACAACAGTTCCTGAGAATAAATTCCACGATGTTCGTGATATCCAAGATATGAAAAGTGAGACATTTGATCTGAAGAAGACCGGACTTACCTGTGCGTGTTTGGTGTTCTTGTCTGTTGGTGATCTGCACTGAACTGTTTCGTAATGTGTGTGGGAGCTGTGCTAATTCGTAGAGTGGGTTGAGTTCATTGATTTAACTTTTTTATTATTACCAACTTGATACACAAATTTCTTGTTCATTCACACAAATTACATAAAATTAAATTCCTCTACATGTTGCGAGCGCAATCCGCTCATCATCAGGAGGTCAACGACGCAAATTGTACATATGCAGCCTCTGGTATCGTCACTCTCTGCAAGTGACCGTCTTGTGCAAC
>Ga0268261_10004570_pt1 | contig 10389 bp, 6 predicted proteins | sample TergutNc150P1_FD_190353 | JGI IMG/M metagenome (GOLD analysis project Ga0268261, IMG submission 190353) | Nasutitermes corniger P1 segment gut microbial community from laboratory colony in Florida, USA - Nc150 P1 (SPAdes) (version 2) | ecosystem: Host-associated > Arthropoda: Insects > Digestive...
TCTCTTCTCTATTGCAATGCCTTAAGAGATCATTTGACTTAACAGTGAGTGGCGTTTAGCAGACAGGTACGATGTATGAAAGAAAGTTACTTCCTAAATGACACTACGAATGGGATATTAGCACATTTCTGTTCAAGAATACTGTCGCATACCAACAGCCAGAATTGTTTATGTTCTGTTAAACAACATTGTGATGATTGGTGTATGTCTTATTCCCAATCATTTATGTAAATTCTTGAACCGGAAACATTCGTAAACAAGTGATGTGTTCAAACTATCATCCAACTGTTATCCAAGAGCTTGTATAACATCAAGAGACAAGCAATAACTTATTCACTCTCAAAGTAATGAAGTTAAAAGTAATTTTTAAATGCTTTTGTCGTAACTAAAGTATTTTATTCTTGACATCTTCAAATTTTGGCGTCTTGAAATGGGGAAGACTTTGTGACATGCCCATTATCAAGACACATGGTGGAGTAGAGACATAGGAGCAATAAATTTTAGACCATTTCGCAAAACAACTGCAAAAATCGACGATTAGATTTGTTATATCCGCCCGTCTGTAAGAACAACGGACCATCCACAAGGAAGAGTTCGGCAACCAATAAAGGGGATTTGATGATATTTTACACAAGGGATTTTTACCAAGATTTGTTGACAAAATAAGCTTTGTTAAAATCAAACAAACGAGCAGGCATTTTACATGTAGACGTAAGCAGATATATTTAGGACCATATCTCTCTAATTTCTTTGTGCGTTTATATAAGTTTCCGATTAAGGTTCTAGACAAAATTTGGAACTTAGTAAATATAAGATCAACAACACATGTAAAAAAGCAGTAAATATAAGATCAACGACAACACATGTAAAAAATCAGTATTTTTTAAACTTAAAATATAGCATGTAAAACATCGCAATATAATCTGAAAAGAATTAAACATTTACTGTAACAGCATATTTAGCTTTTTGCACTACATTTATTTAATGTAATGTCGATCTATCAGAGCTTTTAATTTCAACGCCTTTACCATTTACGTTAAGTATGTTAAGCATAGCTGAATATGTGTAATTATGCTGCATTGTTCTGTATTAAATGGCAGGAAAGTAATAGGCATTGCTGTTGAATAAATACGACCGAGGTTCTTTTGACCTAGCCAAATTCTGACTCGCTTACATTTAAAATCAGAAAGTGCATGCGACTGAGATTTGCCACAAAGGTAACGAAATGATTTGGTGATATATGCCTGTTTATCTGGTTGGGTTGTCGCCAGAGGCTGGTGAGGCTCAAGTGCCACTACAACAGCAAATTAGTGAAGACATGACAACACAGCAGCAACAACAGAATGGCAGTGTCAAAGGCGCTTCAGCATTGATGGAACCGCAGATGGTTCTGCCAATACAACAGGATAATGAGTGTGAGTACAGAATTACCTCCTTAAATATCCTCAAGTCGTGTGCTAGAACGAAGTCTTCGTTCTGGGATGTTGCGAGGTGTAGGTTGGTATTGTGTTATTGACATTTTAGGACTACTTGCCAATGGATATTTGGCAAATACGTTTCCTGTCACATCGGCAACAATCAACCTACCCTACACAACAACACAAAACAGCGAAGATTTCGACTGCACCGCAGCCCAAGTCTGAAACAATGCGTTTTGTCAAGATATTTGGAACACATGCGCATTCGTATGGATTCCACAGTTGTTAAATAGTAGTGTGAATAAGAACAGCATTTTGTTTTGCTCTGCGACATTTCCTCTTCTGCTGCTTCTTTCTTAAACGTTTATTGTCTTGACATTGTCATAATAATTTATCTGTTCTGGTTTTAATTTTAATACTCTGTATCTTTATGAAAGCCATCCTGTTGTGTTTATTAGTAAATAAACTGCACTTAATCGGCGTAACACAACACAGGTTTTTAAAGTCAATTTGTTTTGTATAAAGATATTTATTAGATTTTGGTCCGTGTGTATTGTAGTAAGAGTTCCTATTAAAATTCGTCTAAGATTTGGTGTTATTTTAATTGGCGGGGCATGATCTCTTGTAACGTATTCGGGTAATAAATTCTTCTTTTAATTCTATTTGCAAATTGTGGACCAAGATACGTAAGGTGGTCGTGAAGTAATGTTTTCGTGCAGAGGTAAACATTATTCCAGCACCACGATAGGCCCAGAATGTTACAAATATGCTTAATCGTAAGACACCATCTGTCCTCTTTCAAGACTCGCCGTGGTTTTTCTACATTTATGTCAGAAGTGACTATGAGCGGTCCGAAAGTTCAAAAACCCCGGCCGAAATATGGCCACTTTTGAAAAGTGAATTTCATTCAGAGGTTTATTTTCCACAAATGGCGTAATAACAAAAGGCTTTTAAAGCACTTTGTAAGCCTCAAAACCTGTTTTCTGAAAGTTAAAACAAAACTCAACCCATCTTCTCAGTTACTTAAGGTCTGATTTCTCTAGGCTACAAATTTCGCAGACCACACTCAAAATCACACATAACGGTAAATCCCACACAAAGCAACGTTCTGTTACAGCAACACTCACAACACTAATTCACAATAAATTAACTCAGCGATACCTAGCGGCATGCAGCCGCATTATGTCTAGTTGGCGTTCCACGCGACTAGCCCGGGAACTTTTGACTCGCACGTCGTATAAAAATGCCAGCAAGTGTTCCACCAACGCAGCTCTGATATCAAATCAATATTAATTAAATAATAGCAGAGCTAATCACAAAACCACTTATCAGAGGTAGTCATTATGCAAAATATAACTGCCATGGGTTCAGTGAACTTTCTGTATCATAAAGACGCCAAGCAATTTCATCAATTCTCGGCACAAGAAGTACCATAGCTTCATGCAGAAGTTGTCCTTCAGGCCAGTTATATCCATGTGACTTATTTACCTCAACATTTATAACAACAACAGAACCGTCACTGCATGTTATGTCAATAGTCTCTCAACGTCTCCACAGAGTGCGCCAGCTGCTCTGATAATTGTTCCACCTTTCTCCACTTTTACTTTTTTTATACTTGGTACAGTTTTGTCCACAAATTCCAACAACTTGTCCCTATATTTGCCAAAGTATTACACTTATGGAAGTAGAGCACTTTGCTACGAGTTGCATAAAGTATAATCTAAAATTATGGCCAACAGGCCGTAAAAAATATGGGTGTATGCGCATTCGTATTGGGTTCTAGGCTCTGCAAATTAGCCCATATTGTTCAGGCCCAACTGTGTCCAATCCTCAGATCCATTAAATTAAGAGTTCTGAAAATCTGCGACACTGCCTCCTAAAATGATTAAAGAAATTTTGCCAAACTCCCCACCCTCCCCCAAAGAATAAAACTAATGGTTTCTTTTGGGTTAGGTTTGGGCAACAAGCAAATAAAGGAGTATTGCCTATTTTTAATAATTATACATTAATATATGCAAAACAAAATATGGACTCAAACTTACAACTTTCCAAAAATGGATTTATGGTGAACAAAAGAGCAATCACATTAAAACATTTTTTTTTAATGCGAAGAGTGAGGTTCTAACTCCTGAAATCTTGGTTTCATTTTTGAGATGATGTACTCTCATTTTGTTTTTCAAATTTACATTTGATCGAGATCTGCTCTTTATAACGGCAAATTCAGAAACCCCTGCCCACACAAATGGGATGTTGTAAATGAAATCGTAGGCGCATAGCTTTCGCGCTCAATTTTTCGCACTGATTCAAAATTTAGGGAGAGGCTTTGCTTGGAATTTTACTTTAAATGAGGTGTCAGAAGCAGGACTGATGAATTCTTCCCCCTCTTTACCAGTAATTTTACCAGCTATCAGTTTCTCATCGAATAGATTTCTTATCCGGTAAAATGTTTATACTTCTGCACTTGAGAAGTACGTGTAGTTCACAAAGCGAAATTTTAGGAAAGAAATGTGACTTCGTTTAAAACTTTTCACAACTTCACCAATTCGTAAGCTGTTACTCTCCATAAATTTTCTTAAGGTAAGAAATGTGTTTACGTTTGCGTTTTCCATTTAATCCACAAGATATCATGTTCCCAACAAATTAACAAAATTTTTCGTTGAGGTGAAGAATATTGTTGTTACCATCTTGCAATAAGATATTAAGAGTGTTCACCTTATTAAATAGGTTACTTAAACATGCAAACTCCACAACCAATCATAGTCTATAAACATACGTACACTAATGTGTTTCCTCAGTTAAAGTTAAATTTCATTTCTCAGCTCAAAAACACATGTCCATGCGTGCCCCAAGGGAACTACACACACGGTAAGGAAACTGTGTTCAGCACCAGTCTTTTCAGAAGACGTGGCACTGCTATTACGTAGTTCACTACCTTAGCAGTTTTTGTAGAACTTACACCAGTGTTGGGGTTAAGTATTTCAGAGCAATGTTTATTTATCACACGGCATGTCCAAATAGCACAATATTTTCGGTGTATTAAAAGTTCAAGTCTCTGTGACAGCCTGACATGTAGCGTGATGCTTCATTACATAAACCCACACAGTTTTACCACGCCCTAGGTAACATTCATGACATCGAGAATGTCCTCTGATTTACTCGCTCTTGCAATTTCGTGACAAAAGAGTGTCTCCTCATTTAACAGCTTGCAACTAGACTCCCCAAACCTAGTTGTAACCGAACCAATTGCGGCTAGAAAAAAACAATTTTCTTTTTAGCGAGGGAGGGGGGGATTCTGCATGCAACTTTGCATAAATCAAAAAGTGGTTTTGAATGACGGTCATATACAGAAATCAACTAAACTCGTACTTTTTTGCCCCATCTCTTCCTCGAATGAGAAAAACATCGAGGTTTGTTAGCCATTTCATGACCTGTTTCTTGATATCTTTCGGTTTCCTTGGCCCCACACTTCCAGTGCAGAGCGTTTTCTAACAAAACACACTATAGCATCTCTTCTCTAGTGATAAAAATTCGTGTGAAAACGAGACATGTAACTTTCACCATACTTTCTCGACCTAGGCTTACTTTTATCAGCAGTTCCAGCAGATTCGTCAGCTTTAGCTTTTCTCTTATCATCCAACGTAAACTTTTCCGTTTTCAAAGGTCAGAAAATTAAAGTCCCACAGAAAATCCGAAGACTAGGGACATTACACGGTCATTATCTTATTTGGCTACTACCGGTGGCCACTTCTCGCCTATATTCAACTGAGGGAGTAGGCGGTCAGCTGCGTGGGCTATGCTAATACGATAAAACGTGCGGACGACAGTTATCAGATAACACATTTTCCCTGTACTACACGCCAGGACCGGAGAGACGTCGGACATACAAACATTCCAGCGAGAAGCTGAAAGCAACTATCGGTAGCTACTGTTAACAACGGATCGCAAAATATCCTATAATATTTTATCAGGAGCAAATATTACTTGTTATAGCTAGACTGCAAAAAGGAGTTTCGTCTTACTTACTTTAGCAACCGCAATCCCCGAAAAATATTACGTCTTGATAAAAACAAACTACAAAACTTCGACATTTTAGACATAACGACGGATTTCAGAACACAGACTTAAATATTCTGTAAAATAAATAAATATGCGGCTTTAAAAATGTCCAATTCAATGTAACGTTCTAAATATAAATGAGTAATAATTGTTGGAACATAGTGTTGGCGGTTCATAAACCCTCGTTTCTCTGCTAAGGAAAGGAAAGTCGGAAAGAGATTCATAAATTAGTAACACTCATAATATGACAGCCATTGCTTTAAATCATAGCGACACAGTTCTTTCACAAGAAATTTTCTTACTGATGGTAAGTACCAGACATGTACAAATGTCACAAACCAAATTTTATTATTCATGAAGTGTGAAATTCTCAGCGGAATGTAGGAAGATTAATCCTTCTGGAATATTTAACAAGAGTGATACCTACCACAGTATGTAGCATCACATCCCACATGATCATAATCTTAATTCTTTCTTCATATTTTCTGTATTTTCTTTGTTCAGTATGAGCTTACTGTATGTTTACATTACAAAAATCTATCTTGTAAGGCATGAGATGAATGGGATATAAAAACAATTCTTATATGCAAAAGAATAAAATACACAAAAGAATTACAAGGAATCTACCTGCAATTTATTAATACAAGATGTTTTCTTTATTGCAAGATGCATGCCATAGAGCAGATGACTTTCTTAATGTTCAGTGACTGATTATGCCACACACTCTGCAGTGCTCTCAGTCATGCTCATTTTCATATTAAAAAAACACTTTGTATAAGTGTTTCACTTAACTATATTTATTCTGACTTACTTTCAAGTACTGAATGAAACTGCCTTTATAGAAAATTACTGTCTTGTTTTTTTATTTAGCTGCATCTGGAATTCTGTCATCATCATCAATATTCCACTGGCCCCGCGGACAGAAGAAGTGGCGTCAGTTGGCTTGGTTGCTTGTCTGGCCAATTCATCTTGTGTTCCTCATTACCATACCAGACTGTAAGAAACCACGTTTCAAACGCTGGTTTCCACTTACCTTCCTTATGTGTATCGTCTGGATTGGCAGCCTATCCTACGTAGTAGCATGGATGATAACTATTATTGGTGAGCTTCCATCTGAAAGTGGTAGTGTTTAAATTTTTGTATCACATGGAGCAGGTATTTACAATTATATACAACTGCAGAATTTGAATGAGTATTTGTGCAAATAAACCTTATGTACAAAAAAGCTTATGCTGTTGATACCACCACTTAAACTGGCATATTTAGCTTTCCTTGCAGTGCTAGTCCCCTGACCTACCAGTGAAGGTGGACATCCCAGCATATTCTTAATTGAGTTCTAGTTAGGTAGCTTCCAATCTAAAAATCTTAAATGGTTAAGGACAAGAGGCATTTATGATCTCTCCTACAAGATGTGGTTTCTGTGCAACTGACACATTAAAATGATGATTTATAGGGAAGTAAACTCAAACTTCAGAATTAGGACAATATATGTCCAAGAATTATTTTAAAATAATAAAAATGTTAAATTAGAAGCAAATGGCCACTTACAGGATACTGCTTAATTTTTAAAATCCCTTGGCTATTAATCATCAGACTCACAGAAATTAAAATTTAAACATCACAAAATGTTTTCCAGTGAGTGGAATGATAAAGCCAGTGCAGGATCCAATTAAAATTTAAACATCACAAAATGTTTTCTAGTGAGTGGAATGATAAAGCCAGTGCAGGATCCAATTAAAATTTAAACATCACAAAATGTTTTCTAGTGAGTGGAATGATAAAGCCAGTGCAGGATCCAATTAAAATTTAAACATCACAAAATGTTTTCCAGTGAGTGGAATGATAAAGCCAGTGCAGGATCCAATTAAAATTTAAACATCACAAAATGTTTTCCAGTGAGTGGAATGATAAAGCCAGTGCAGGATCCAATCATATGGTTTTTGTTATCACTTTAATTTTCCATAAAATCATTCAGTTTCTTGACCAACTTAAGAACTACAAACATTTAAAGAGTACTCTGCACTATTGAGTTAATCAGTCATCAGTATTCAATATCCATCCATAAATCATTGCCTATTTTTTGACAAAAAAAGTGAACTGAAATTGATATAAATTTCTTTTGATACTCCTCAGGCGACACCCTGAAGATTCCAGACTCCGTAATGGGTATCACATTCCTAGCGGCAGGGACCAGTGTTCCAGAAGCTGTCTCCAGTGTAATTGTGGCTAAACAAGGTGACTCAATAATATATTAACAAATGTAATAAAATAAACTCTTAGAACACAATCTTTAAATTAAAATTAGTAAAATATTACACAAAGGGACTTTCATAAGAATACGTTTAAAAAGGGGAATCATTAATGCCTGGTGTACATAAATATTTAGGTTTTGGTATTGGGTGAAATCTGTATGTAAATGTGCAAACTGCAATCTTACATACAGACAAAATCTGCCTCTCCTCAACCATTAGGTCTCAATGAGCAGCTGTATGCCATTGTACTGAAAATCCATTTCATCCAACAACATTTAAAATTACCATATCTGCAGTCACTTCAAATGAACAGAATTCACTACAATGCTCATAATATGTGGCATTTTCAGAACCATTCTGCACAAGCTTGCTGACGCACCATGAAATGGTATATAAAAAAATATGGCTACATTTCAATGTGCTTACACAACTGTACAAGTCCCATACATTTACCTACCATGGAGAGTTTGCAAGAAACTAGGAATGCAAGTGGGTTACTGAGAATAATAATAGAATGATTGTTTGCAACAGATGAAGTATTGTGTGCTTGTTTCATAGACTGGCAGAAGGCATTTGACCATGAAAAGTGGACCATATGAATGCAAATCCTAAAGGGAAATGGTCTTGACTGGCATGCAAGAAGACTGATCAGCAAACTGTACATGGATCAGTGTTAAACTGAGACTTGACCAAGGGGAGAAAACAAGTGTGAAGATTGAAATAGGAGTTAGAAAAGGATGCTGTTTGTCACAGATTCTGTTCAGCTTGTGCAGCGAATACCTTACCAATGAAGCTCTTGAATGGTTTGGAGACTTCAGAATGGAAGAATATGTAATTTGCACTGTGAAATTTGCAGACAACTTTGTGCTGCTGGCTAAGAAACAAACAGTGTTACTGGGCATGATTGATAGGCTAATTGAAATTGGAAGATGCTACAGAATGAAAATAAATCTAAAGAAACTAGTAAAAGTTTGCATTTGGATCATAGCTTTGTATGGTTCTGAATCTTGAATACTTCAGAAAGTAGATCAGAAATACCTCAAAAGTTCTGAAATGTGGTGTAGGGGAAGGATGAAGAAGATCAGCTGGACTGATGATCATGTGAGAAATGAAGAAGCAATACACAGAGTTCAGGAGGAAAGGGATATCCTGTAAACAATAAAAAGATCAAAGGCTGTTCATCACATCTTGCATAGAAACTGCCTTCTAAAACATGTTATTTAAAGAAAGATAGAGGGAAGGATAGAAGTGAAAAAAGATGAGGAAAAAGACATAAGCAGCTACTGGATAACTTTGGGCACTATAATACATAGGAAACACTAATTTGCACTCTGTGGAAAAGTCACTTTGGAAGAAGAGGTTATGGACCTGGCATCAGACAGACTACCGAATGAATCTGCATATCTCACGTCTTTTGGTCCCTCACATTTTCTGCTTTTAATTCAACCTTCATATGGATGCTAGGCATTAACAAAGAAATGTCCTTCGTGATGGTTGTTATTTGCCACTTATATTATAGTGTCAAAAACAAAGATTCGGCTACTTCAAAAATGAACTCTTATATTATTGTACCACCATAAAATGGCTTTTCATGCTTTATTAGAACCTCAGACAAATGGAAAGATACTATATTAGCAGCAGCACATTTTTGCACAGGATATACAAATAAACACAGGAAGTTTTTCTGGCTCACTTCACTACTAACATGGGCCCGCAATTCAGAAGATGTGTAAACATTTTTATAGTGACATTCCTAATTTCCTTTCTCAGCTACATATAAATTGGCATATACATATTAAACATATAAATTTCGCTTCTACTCAAAAACAAAAACTTCTCTGTATACTAACTACAAACATCCATCTAGTTATGTTTAGGTAACCTCACCACCATGTCTTCATTCTTGGTTTACAGAATAATACTGGTATCTGACTCAAAGAACTGTTCAGAATGACTCCATTCTATGTAGTGTGGCTATGTTTTGCGTAGCACAAACTGGTTTATTGGAGAGAAGAGAGACTGCTGAGTATTAAGACATCCATTGTCATCTCACAATGATACTAGCATTACTGACAACAATAGCTAGGTCTTAATAGCTTATTCAAGTGATACATGCATTTACTATAATATTTTTAAATCATTTACACACAGTGTATTTTGGTATGTATAATGAAGTAATAATTTTACTCATACACTCTGCCACACTCGTACAATGACTCTGCAATTGTAAGTGAAATGCTGGACTGTCTCAAAATTTTTGGCATGGACATATATTGTAATCACCACTATAGATCAATTGGAAAACAGCTGGTGCTCAATAGGTTGGGCAGCCCCACATAGCAATATATTGTATGAAATTAGATTAAATTAAACTAAATGTGCTTAATAATGACAAAATATAAAACCTGAATGCAATATAACATTGTACATTAAAAGTAGGTGGCTTGATAGCATTAGGAAACAACTTTAATCAGCAAGAAAATGTGTTGTATTTTGTTATACATGACCAGCCCAATTAAGGAAATTTTTCTAGTTACTCAGCTTGTCAAAAATAGCAAATTCTTTGTGGAATCAGATTTATTACTATGTTAACAACAGTCTGTTATTGGTATTTATACTGAAGCAGTGAAGTGTTACACATATGAATATCTGTGCGCGCGCGC
>Ga0268261_10004572_pt1 | contig 10388 bp, 8 predicted proteins | sample TergutNc150P1_FD_190353 | JGI IMG/M metagenome (GOLD analysis project Ga0268261, IMG submission 190353) | Nasutitermes corniger P1 segment gut microbial community from laboratory colony in Florida, USA - Nc150 P1 (SPAdes) (version 2) | ecosystem: Host-associated > Arthropoda: Insects > Digestive...
GTGTGTGATGATGGGCATGAGGAGGCCCGAAACATGTTGAGCTGTATTTAAACGACAAGCAATAAACTTGAGAAGTTGCTGCATCCGGTTGGTTGATTCCGACACTCTTGTTTGCATATTTTAATACTTTAAATTAAAAATCACTACATGTAGAACCCGCCTAGTTAAGGGTCTGAGCCAAATGACCCTGCTGCCTACCCCCTATCTGGAGATCAGGGTATGAGTGGTAAAATGCACATTTAACGAACATGTGCTATGCAACATTCAGGTGTTGCAGAGGCACAGATTCATGCGCCACCAACCACACCTCAATAATCTAAATATACAGTAGCTATATGTAACAACACAGTGAAATAGTTCAATCAATAGTACAGCTTCATATGGTAGGATGCAGGCGGAATAACGAAATGAGCAGCACGTGTATGAAAGCGGCAGTGGCCTCATGCGTCGTACAATCCCCCATTTGCCTTAGTGACTGAGTACGTCTAAACCACAAAGTACCCTGTCAGTTTAGGCGGTTTCAAGAAACATCCGAAATGAGAACCTCCCGAAAAACAAGCAATGCTGACCACTCGAACAAGACATTTTCAACAAAGATTTTATTTCACTCGCCTATATTTGTTAATCTCTTAGTTATTCGTTACTGAATGTGCAACTTTGCTTTTGTCCACAGCGCTCTTCTCTATTCCACTCCATTTTACTGGCGAGAATAACTTACCTCAACTTGTACCATGTTACGTCATCCCATTCACCTTGATGGATGAACAGCACACAGCTACTTGCAAGTGTATCATGTTCACTGCTGCATCTTCTTAACGTTACAATCTGTTTTCATTTTGCAAGTGGACGAATTTTAAGTTTCTTTAACAACTGGAAATACAACATACCACAAAACACAATAATCTGACATTCTGTAATGAGCCCACGTCGTACGTTTTAACAAAACACACAGTTTAGAACAAAATCAGTGTCTATCATTCTTGCACGTACGAACACGACTGTCTTCTGTCTCTTGCTTCCTGCATTCGAAAAAGTACGAATTCGATGCAGTAATTTCCGCACATCACTAAACCAAGCTTGCAGCATGCGGGACTGATAAAACAAGGTAGGACTGCTGTAAAAGTTCCTTTCATACCAACGCGGGGCACACAGTCAAAAGCGGCAGTTTTTGGAAAGTAAAGCAGAACTGTACCTGTGCACGACATGGGAGGCATACAGACGGAGTAGGCACTAGATGGAAGAGAGTGGTCAGCATCACGCCGCGACCGCTTTATCCCCGAGGAAAACAGACCCCGGTACCCACTGAATAAGAGGCTAGGCGTTTTGAAAGAGAACAAATCTCCTGCATGTACCGGGCATCGCACCACGATTTCTGAGTTGTCACGCAGATAACCTAACTACTAAACCAACTGAGCTAAAGGCTGTCCAAGAATCAAGATTTCGAAGCTGTTCTCGAAGGAAGTACACAAATTTTCGAGAAGTGCTCTCAGCAGTTCGGCATATCCCGTCTCGATCTTCATTTATTTCAAACTAAAACCCACTTTTACATGGCTAATGGTTATAAACATCTCTCTGTAATTCAGAGCCGGGGCAAAGCGGGTTCAGAGCGTGCGGCCGAACCCGGAACCTCTATTTTCGATGGCCCCATGTCACTAATGGTAGGAACTGTTTCTGTACCACGATGGTCAACGTCAACCCCGGGGAAGAAAGGGACGACCGGCTGGCGACTTCAGGTACCCTCGTTACACTAACGAGGAGAGAGCCATCGTTTTGAAAAGTGAAACTATTTTCCATCGACGATTAGTTGGGATCGTTTTTCTGCCTTATAACTGTCATTAATCGAAAGAGAAATTACGGAAAAAATAATAACGTAATCTATGAAACTGCTTCCGGAGGAGCCAGGAAATTTCTAAAAATCGTATTTAAACACGTATTCAAGCACTTTTTATATGGCCACTTTTTTTTGTAATGTACCTACAGTATTCATTTTATATCAAATGTAAATATACTTCCCGTTTTCACCTCTTTACTCTTCGTTACCGTGTTTGCGTCCCGGCTCTGCACAATACTCGTATTTTGCACCCGGCCCAGCAAATATTCATGCCGGTACTGCAGAAAGTAACGCTCGGCTTTTTTTTTTTTCAGTTGCTATGGATATACTAAGCTGGGGTCCTCGAAGTCTTAACATCTGTTGAACCCTTGTGACTAATTTTAAATTTTCGCCGAACCCCTGTAAAGGAAAAATGTATTTTCACGTGCAAAAACTAGAAAACACTTTTAAAAACATGACATACTGTGTAAATTAATACAATATTTACGCGTGTTTGCAAAAGTCAAAATTTCATTATTGTTAATGTACAGTAAGAGTAAACTCAGCACCGATGATGCAAACAGACGGGTAGGAAAATAAAAATGCAATTCCAAATTACGAAACAAAATTACCGATTTCATTACAAAGGAAATGTAATTGCAGAATCCGTGGAAATTTCCCGCATAAGACCGGGGTTCTGCGATAGTTTTAACACCACTGTATAGAGCACTGCTTCCCCACTATTTCATCCATTAACTGCCTGTTAATGCTGTATAGTTGATGGATATTGTTGCTGTGTGGTTGATAGATTTTTTTTTTTTTGCAGGATTGTGGTAGGTACTGTATGTCAGCCATATGCCTTATTTCATTGTGCTGAGTCCTCGCCTTTCTGTAACTCATACCATTTTTTTTACACTTTAATTTCTTGGTAAGCAGACCAGGCGTGGGAGGAAGATAGTTTCCTTCTATTTCCTTTTGTTTATATGTGGTCGCGCTAAATGTTTATCGCGCGAGCAAAGTGTGGGTTGATGTACGCCATAGTAGCTGCCTTGTGCTCCCGCAGGAGTCTATAAAGACTATCTCGAACAATGACCGGCAGCTTTGTATGAAGCTGGACGATCAGTGGGTGTTAATGTTAATGAAGGGATCCAAGATCCCGAGAGTTGAACTCAACACAGTTCACTTGTAACAGCACTATTCACTATTCATGTACAATAAACTCCAGTACACTGGACGTGGAGATTATTGAGAGTCTGTGCAGCCTGCCCAACTCCCCGTCTTAACCTGAGGTTCGAGCTCCGTCCCTTCTGGAACAACATCCACGATAGGTTCCCCACCAGGACCACGCAGAATACAACATTAAATTCTCCAAACAATATCAAACACAAATGCGATAACTGTTTGAGACACTGACTGCAAACAAAATAAAACGTGACAAAATATCACAGCAACATACGTTTGCTTAGACCACTTGCACAGCACATTCAACTGTGCTGTGCAAGTGGTCTAAGCAAACGTATGTCCAGCGAGAGGATTGACTTTTGGACAATGAAAGATCACAAGTAATGGAAAGAAGGAAATAAAAGGTGTAACGCTCAGACGTTTCCTAGGTTCGTGATTATTTGACACACTGACTGCAAACACAAGACCAAAGTTAAAACATAACATGAATGCACAGGACTACAAATGAAAAAAGGAAATTAAAAATGTGCAACGCCCATTTCATTATTTAAATATACGTATAAAAGAGCATTAAAACGTTCTTAGAGGAAGACAAAAATGAATAAACAAGCCAGTGAAAATTACTTAGCATAAGATGACGAAGCACCAACAATAACTCTTTGAAGCTTGATAACGATATTATTTATCGATTATCGTGTGTTTTTTAGGTTTCAGAAAGTGCAGATTCAGTATTTTCCGACCATCCACAACATACTACGTTCACTATCCACCACAGTCTCCACATGCACAAAGAGTATCGGGAACCGGGCCTCAAAAATTGCAACTGAAAGTGGGAACAATACATACATTGGCCGGGGATTTGAATAAAAAATAAATTATTATGAAACGCAACAACATTACCGAATTCTTCCAAGAATCGACGCAACTCCCAGTAAAACGCAACTACCTTGCGTTCTACAAAGTAAACACCAACAATACCAGCATTTGCCATCACCATAAACAAACAACATTCTGAAATTGGATTTCAGTTGAAGAACTCTTTTTCTCACAGACAATTACAGGATGCCACATCATGTGCCAGAATACAGTAATAAGTCCAAGAAGTTCATCAAACCCATAGCAAGACAGGGACCAGTTTTACATAACCGCAAAGTATTATCCCAGAGTACTGTTTATATTGAAAATGTTCATGATTAATAATACACCCTCAAATAAAAGTCTCTGTTAATCCATGATTGGTTAGTGTTTTATTTTATTAGGAATAAAAAATCGTTTATTATCCTTCACGTGTCAATCCGTAATTTTTGACGGGTAAACGTACTGTTGTTAAAATTCTGAAAAGCATCTCTATTTTACATGTACAATTTTTTACGACGAGCCGCTGTCGACAATTTGTTTTATGGAAAGTATGGATTATACGAAACACATCGATGACAAGCAGCACAGTAAATTCTTCAGAAATTCTTAGTGCAGCCCCCTCCAAGCAAGAAATTCAAGCGAACCCAATTCGGCAGTGTACACACCAATGTGTGAATGGACAGGCAGACTCTACGCACCCATTATACGCAAACTGTTTCCCATTTCTCGCCTACAAATAGCGCAAAACAGTAGACGCAAGGACCAGAATACTGGAACGTAAAATCGAAGTTACTGACAACGAGACACACGAATCAGTTCCGCCGTCAGCACGCTTTCCTTCCTTACAGGAAGAAAATAGGCTTTTGATATACCAATCTCAGCGCGTACGCGTGCGTGTGTGCCGGCTCCCCCACTTCTCCCGTTTCACTTCAGCTTCTGAAAACTATTTGACGATTTTCATGGAATCAGTCAATGCCAAGTGTTCCCAACGCCGTTCGTTTTAATTCCCTGCCATCAGTAACAACAACATGGAGGACGGCCGAACTTTTGAAACGAAAGCGATACGAGAAAATTCACTTTAGGATCCTGAAGTAATGTATGATAACACCTTGGAAAGCGGTGAGATAATATGTCTATAGAATGTAAAATAACAAGACAATCATGTGAATGTTTTCTTTACGGTTTGATGAGATAACGAATTAAACACTAAAGTTAGGCATGTGAGACAGAATAAGCAGGTAGACCATAAACATGCCTAAGACTACGCGTAAAATACTGTTTGCAAGTTCGCAAATATGACACGGCAACGATGTGAAACAATGAGGTTATAAACGACAAGTACCTGAAACTTATTACAAGGCACGTGTTCTTAAGTACCAGCAACTCCCAAAAAATCAAATGAAACAACAACAACAACAATAATAACAATAATAATAATAATAATAATAATAATAATAATAACAACAACAGTTCTGCTGGACAAGAAATACATGCGGTAAAGTACGTCACGAGGAACTGCTCGGACCCTGTTCATTGCACGACAGCACGACCCGCATTTTGAGAAGAAGCATCGTACTGCAATATAGGAGCCCATGTATCACCCGCAGGCGTGATGTACACCTGATGTGACATCTCAAAACGGCCTCTGGCACCACGAGGTAACAGTAATTCCTTTCATATGATTCAAAATTGCAGCCTTAGAAGGAAAGATAAGCAGGATCCATAAATAACAAATATTATAAACGCTTTAAGTTTTCCTATGCACAGCAGAATGTTCGGGGTTACGACATGCAACATGCCGATTAACAACTGCTAACATAACAGGTATCATGTTAGCAAGGCCTACGCTATGGGTTAGACAACCCAGGGTTTGTGGTCCAATTCCAGGAAGTTTTTTTTTTCTTTTCTTGTCTGGAGTCCAGACAAGAAAAGAACTGCCGACACCAATCTCCTGTTCAATGGACACAGAAGGGAGTGGAGTGGGGTGCTCTTTAGCCGGTGGTAAAGAAGTCAGGATAGGAAGCAGACAACTCACCTCCCTCCAGTGCCAAGGTTAAGAATGCTTGGTGCTGTACCTCCACTTCCCTCTATGCCCGAATGGCTTACACGGTGAAAACCTTACTGTCTTTTACGGGTCGTTTGCATGGGTTACCGTCACAGGCCATGCACAACAACCATACAAACATCATGCCCTGAACACTCAAAATTCGTGAGAGCATAAACCGTCCGACACTACCTGCCCGTCACCTTCATCATAAACTATGAAACAGGGCTTCCTCCGAAATTTCAGTAAGTGTAACTGGTTCGACATAGGGCAACGCCTCCTCTAAAAATTAACTGTAATCGAAATGTTTGTCGCAGCCCCAATGTACTAATTTACTGGGCGGAAATACAAACGTCACAAACAACAATACAGAAAACTTATGGGAAACTAAAAAACGTTCCGTCTAGAAGCTGGTAAAAGTAAAGTCGTCCCTGTACACACCATGTACATACCCGAACAGCGGAATTACAAGTCGATTCATTTTAAACTGCGGCAGCAGTTGGGAAGGAGCAGTCTCTTTCACGCCCGGCTGTTTTACCCTCCCATATACACTGAACAGAAAAGTAGGTAGGCTCGAGAACCGGTACGAAAGTTTCGGAGAAGAGATAAATATCCTGCCCATGCCAGGAATCAAACCCCTATTATTCATTGGGACGTCCAGACCGTTGCCTAACGACTATACCGAATACACTACCTCGGTTCACGTACTCTACACCAGACGTCATCGGAGATCACATAAAGGAAGGTGTGGGTCGACATTTAGTAGGAACGGATGAAATGGAAAATACATAAAGAAATTTTGGCAGGAAAATCTGAAGAAAGACGCTACTGGCAGTACTAACAGCTAATAGGAGGAAAATATTAAAACTAATTTTACGGTATATGCGTAAAAACGACGACTGCAGACACCTGCCTCGGGATAGAATCTAGTAGCGGGCTCTTTTGGAAAGGGATATTAACCTTCGGGTTCCGTAACAGACGCGGAATGTGAGTAGCTACGCGGTTATCACTTCGGGAAAGATGAATGTTCCTGGGAGGTAAATGGTTCGTTGTTCAGTTAGTTAGCTTCTTTTTAAGATGATGTTTGTTTCTTTCTTTCTTTTTCTTTCTTTCTTTCTTTGTTAGGCCGAATGCAAGTAGTACGAGATATCGAATGTTTGCATGTTTATCGTACAGACTGTAATGATTTTATGTATACTAAAAAGCAGATGTAAGACAAATTAAACCACTATGCAAATTTTGCTTCTGAAAGCACTAAATTCCCATTAAGCATGTCAAATAATCACAATGACTTGCTGCATCACTGGATGTCTTGTTATACATATTATATGGAGATACACATAAGGAATCCTGTTATACACTGTATGAAGCCGCATATTCAAAATCATGTTACGGGTTGCTTAACATTAAGCTGCACATGGGGGAATCTAGTTACGTATGCTACGAAAATGCACACAGTAAATCTCGTTTATACGTTAATTACGTTAGGACACTAACTTCCTCATGTCAACCAACTCGTATAATTAATAGTGAACCTGCAGAATATCCTGTTAATATTATGCATTGTTAAACAACCCAGATGCTGCGTCAACGGCTATTAGCACGAATACTTCAAGAAACTATGTATCACAAACGTTGAACAAGACAGGCAACGTACGCATAAACGTACCAGTGAAGCGCGTTCGCGTAACCGTTGTTGCCTTCGTAAAACAATAAGTATTACATATTTTGAGTGTGTGTGTGTCTGTAGCCTTAGGTATCCAGAATGCAAAGCGCATGCGCCGTATTATATTGTAATTTCTGTCCTGTCTGCCCTGTTTTCTCACATTATCTCATAAACGGCATGATTTTCGGAAAAGAAGTTACTGCGCATAAAATGTGTGTTTAGATTTCCTCTACAACTTCTGTCCGAAAGATTTCTCAAGCTAAGAAGAATTCCAGCGAGATATGGTCAAAATGTATATTGGTCTTCACGTAAAGTATAAGTTATTCTTGTCCGAATTTAATGAAACTTTAATTTTCGGAACAGATTGTCGAAAAATACTCAAATATCAAATTTCACGAAAATACGTCCAGTACGACTCGCGTTGTTCCATACGGACAGACAGACAGACATGACATAGCTAATAGAAGCTTTTCGCAAATCTGCGAACGCCGCCAAACACAGTTCATGAAATTATTGGTGTTCTCCGGCAGTTGTGCTGAAACTTCGCCAGTCCGCGGAGCACCTCCTCTCTGCGAAACACCATGAAACTTTTATTTTTATGCCATCACTCGGGCTAGGAACAGTACAGCAAAAGGAAAATGTCACGTTACGTTATGGACCTGGTTGGACGGACAATTTTCATGTTAACAGACTGGGAAGAAAACGTGACATCCAGAAAACTCTACTCATTAATCAACTTGATCTTGTCCGAGAACTGGGAAAAGAATGCCATTACTCGATTTCTGTGGCTGCACTCTTCGGTCGAGCTCACGGAACGTCACTGTACCGCGGGCCACAGTCTAGTAACCACTGTTCTACAGCAGCGTAGCAACCTACGACGTTCGTTAGTCAACTTGGCTCAAGCTGTGCAGGTTTTGATCTACAGTGGGAGGTGCTCAGTTCAAATCTCGGTCGGTACCACATTGGCTCTTCATCCCATCCAGCGTGGGCGTAGGTAGCTATATAGGTGGATAGATGGGTGTGTCGGTAAGTAGCTGTGCATCTACGTAAGGAGGTGGGTAGGTAGCTAGACAGGTACGTAGGGAACAAGAGAGGGAGGGATGGGGTAGGTAAGTTGGTATATAGGTAGGTGGGTGGGTAGTGGGTAGTTGGGTAGGCGGATAGGCAGATACGGAGGTGAGTAGTACGTAGCTAGGTAGGTATATGTATTTGCATATAGGTATGCAGCTAATAAAAATATAATCTACAACAATGTAGAAGAAGTACCCCCGCCCACCTATTATAAAGTAAATCAAGTAATAGAGAAACTTAAAACACAAAAAGCTGCAGGATCGATCAATATACCAGCTGAACTTATAAAACAAAGAGGGATATAACTAAAAAGGATACATAAATTAATAACGAAAATATGGGAAGAAGAGACTCTACCAACAGAATGGAAAGAAGGAATAATTTGTCCCATATATAAGAAAGGGGATAGGATGATATGTAGTAATTACAGATCAATCACCCTCCTGAAGGTGGCATATAAAATTACTACAATCTTAATAAATAATAGATTGTCTAAAACAGTAGAGAGCAAATTACAAGACTGCCAAATGGGATTCCGACCGAACCGATCTACAATTGATAATTTATTTATAGTCACACAAATTATTGAAAAATGTCATGAATTTAATACATAATTGAACAATGTTTTCATTGATTATACACAAACATTTGACTCAGTGTATAGAGATAAAATAATAAAATGCTTAAACAACTATGAAATACCAAGCAAACTACTTAAACTGATAGCAAAGACATTACAAGATACAAAAGCTAGAGTTAAAGTAAACAAAAATTACAAAGAAAAGTTTGAAATATTGACAGGTGCAAAACAAGGCGGCCCATTGTCAGCAACTCTATTTAGTATAGTCACTGATGATATTTTAAAGCAGCTGGAACTGAGAGGTAACATATCGACACGTTTGAAACAATGTTCAGCATATGCTGATGATATAGTAATTACTGTTAGAACTAAACAAACACTGATGGATACTTTTGAAAAATTGAAAAACATTTCATCACAATTTGGTCTAATAGTAAGTGAGAATAAAACAAAATATATGAAATGTACAAGGAAAGAAACTCAGATAGATTAAAAGTTGAAAATAAGCAAATTGATCAGGTCAGATCATTCAGTTATCTTGGTGCAATTGTGAATGGAAATAACACACTGGAAGAAGAGATTAGAGAGAGAACTGTTAAGGGGAATAAAGCATTCTCTGCAAATAAAACTCTTTTTAAAAGCAAGCTGGTGTCCAGGAAATCCAAACTAAAGTTATACTGGTCAGTAATTAGACCAATTGTAGCCTATGGTTGTGAAACATGGGTCCTTAAAGAAAGTATTATACAGAGACTCTCAGTTTTTGAGAGGAAAATAAGGAAAATGTTTGGACCAACTAAAGAAGATAATGGTATTTGGAGGATTAAAACAAACAAGGAGTTGGACGAACTAATAAAACATCGGAACATAATAAATTATGTTAAAGCTCAAAGATTGCGTTGGTTTGCACACATAAACAGAATGCCTGAAATCAGTATCGTAAAGAAAATATAAAAATGGAAACCATTTACAAGTAGACCAGTAGGAAGGCCCAAGTCCCAATGGGAAGATAATGTCAGGAATGACTTGAAAAAGATGGAACTTATGAAATGGACAGAACGAGTCCGAGATCGCCTTAAATGGAAAGCTATTGTTGAGAAAACCAAGACTCTATCAGAGTTGTAGAGGAGGAGGAGGAGGAGGAGGAGAAGAAGAAGGAGGAGGAGGAGAAGAAGAAGAA
>Ga0268261_10004573_pt1 | contig 10387 bp, 8 predicted proteins | sample TergutNc150P1_FD_190353 | JGI IMG/M metagenome (GOLD analysis project Ga0268261, IMG submission 190353) | Nasutitermes corniger P1 segment gut microbial community from laboratory colony in Florida, USA - Nc150 P1 (SPAdes) (version 2) | ecosystem: Host-associated > Arthropoda: Insects > Digestive...
CCCCCCCACACACACACACACACACGCGCGCGCGCGCGCGTGCGCACACACGCACGCACGCGCGTGCCTCAACCTCTGAATGCTGCTCCCGTACTACAATGCAATACAGGTACAGCATTACACACTTTCAAATAATTCATATTCACATTGCTTTCTTAATTGTTAACAATTTTAATAATAATATGCATTTGAAACGTGAAATATGAAATTATGATTTATTCGACATATATTACCCAGCACAAAACTGGAATTTTTTTACTCTGGCCAGCAGATGCCCAAGTGAAAAGTGAACTGATACGTCCACCTCGAATGGCAAACACAATTAGAGGAAATGATGCAACTAGCCCCAAACCTTTATAATTAACAACTATGTGTGTGCAAATTATTGGTCTTTAAATTAACAGTTACAATTTATCTTATTTATTTAACAACAACTTGAGGTTTTAACAAGTATTAACAGGATGACGTACATGCAAATTATTGTCATAATTTGTAACCTGCAACACCTTATACATAGTGTAAAGCTCAGGGTCTCTTACATGAACCGTCCTATGCTTTATAGTGATGATTCTAACATATGCCAATCCATGTTACACAAATGTTTCTCAAATTAACACACATTTCATTCAATAGTAGGTCACTAGGGAAGCATATTTACCTGTCAGCTGACAATATTAGTTTTTATTATTCAAATTTTGCAGACAACACAGCCTTCACAACTGTTATCTCTACAACCTGATCACAGTCACAATAGGAAAACTGGCCTAGCAAAATGCTCTATACTTCTGTTCACAAAGTGCCTGGTCCAAGGCTGGGCCAGAACAAAGGTTACTGCTAATGAGGATTTCTGTGGAGCTCCTCAAAGCAGCATAATTTCTCAATTATACCACAACTACTTCCTTCCAAATGCCAGTGCCATATCTCAACTATAGCAAAAATACTTCCCTCCAAATGCCAGTGCCATATCTCAACTACAGCACAAATACTTCCCTCCAAATTCTAGTGCCATATCTCAACTACAGCACAAATACTTCCCTCCAAATGCCAGTGCCATATCTCAAATACACCATGACAACTTCCTTTGAAATGCCAGTGCCAATGTCCCCTACACCACAACTACCTCCTTCCAAATGCCAGTGCCATTATCTCAACTACACCAGAAATATTTCCTTCAAAATTCCAGTGTCACATCTCAAATACACCACATCTACTTCCTCATAAATGCCAATGTCATAATCAACTACACCACAACTACTTCCATCTGAATGCCAGTGCCATATCTCACCAACACTACTACTTCCAAATGCCAATGCCATATCTCAACTACACAACTACTTCATTGCAAATAATTTTCAATTCACTGATTGCCCTATAAGTAAACCTTGAATAGTCCAGGTTACTAAATGAAAAGGAATTTAATCAATATTCCAGGTGTTAGAAAAGTTTCGATTTCTTAAACTTGTACTTACTCTTTCATTCTTCCTTTAGAGTTATTACATAAGCCAAAAATTCAATTGGATAGGTGACAATGGACTAGGTATTCCCAGTAGCAACAAAATGCAGCCTTTAACTCACATTTTGCCTCAAGGCCATATTTTGTATGCTGTATATACCTATTGGGAAGGCAAACCACAAAACATGACAAAGTTATATTAATTTTAACTGTATTCATGTTCATCAAGTGCTGTGTATCAAGTTTTATGTATATCAATCTTAGAAAATAAATTAATAAAACACTACCTTCAGTGTTATTACATAAAATTGTGCACAACATAAGTGGATGATATGTTACATCTACATCACTCCATAAAAACAGTGCAAGTAACATTACAGAAGGTTTCAGTGAAAAACAAATATCTGCAAAACACACTCACCCTTGGAAAATGTAACAGAATAATTTTCTTTCATTTTTCCTTCAATTAAATATAATCAAGACAAGAACACACATGGATGTAAGATATTCAACAGAAACAGAAGACAGGCAGACAGACCCACACATAAGTTTTGTACCTACCCAGAAAATAAAATGGCTGCATACAAATATCTGATAAGCTAAACTAATGCCAAACAGAAAGCAAACATCAAAATTTCATATCCATACCAAATCGAATCATTCCTATCAATCACGCAGGCAAAGCAACTGTATAACAAAATACTGTTTTGTTTACACAGTCAGTCCAAGTCAACAAAACCCAGTTACAATCCCTTTGCCTATCTAGGTATGCACATGAGGACAATCACAACAATTTCAAAGACACAAATCTTATAATATTCTGTACAAACAACACCACTCCAGAAAATATTCAAACCTAAAAATATTACCCCAAGAAATTTAATCAGCTGACTTCACAAACTCCAGTGTCCCAAGTGTAACAAGGTACAAACAGGACCAACCAGCACAAATGTGAATGTCAAACATAATGACAACATCCAGTACAAATATTATATATAAACAGACCCAGTACATACATCCCAATTACATTCTGTATACATAATCCACACTCCAAAAAATGGCAATTCTTACAGAACTATAAAAGACAACAGAAAAATCAGAAGACACAAAAAATGGGGTGCTTATGAATCTCTTATACAACCTCTATATATATATCTTTATAACAGACACAACACCATCCTGCATGAACAAACAGATGATAAGTAAAACACTACCCTTGATCTTAACAGAAGACATACCACTGTGTTTCACAAATTAAATACGAAGGAGTAATGCAGTCTACACAATTTAATTTGCAAGAAACAAGTGGGTGTCATCTGTTAAGTTGCACAGACTGTATTAGTCCTTAGTATTTAATTCCTGACACACATTGGGATGTTTTCTGTTAAGGTGTGTATATTACATTACCCCCTGATATTGCAAAACACAACAGGGCAGAAGATTATACTCACCAGCCAAGCTCATATCGCCAATAAACACAAGAATGTTACAAGGAAGGTGCTTAATATGCAATGCAAATATGTATTTCAATAAGCTGTATAGTATAACATAGCTGTATGGGCTGCATCACTCCTTGGTCTTAAGCCTTCTTAAATTCATATACCAATTACACTACATATGTGTCTGTTAACTCCCTGGTACAAATATGTATCTTGAAGGCCCACCTACACAGTCGGATTTCAAACAGTGTCCACATCACTACTTTTTTTTATTATCACACAATCATGCCCACAGATTAAAATTAGTATTATGAACTTCAAAACATAAACCTATATATATATATATGCACACACACACACACACACACACACAGTGTTCATCAGTTACCAATTCACATGCACATATGAAAACAGAAAACACCTTATAACTTTCTGCCTTACAGGATATCACAAGACATCTTAGACACCTACAACTACAAAAAATGTGTGATACCAAGTGTATTTGTCAAAATAAATTACCATACATAACCCCCATCTGAAACCATAACAAATCTAAACTATAATTCACATAATTTAATAACTTATAATTTCACTGTTTATGATACATTATGAACTCTACATAGGTAAAAAGGTTACACTACTAAAGTGCAAAAAGCTAACTTCTGCAACTACTTCAAATACATCTGTATTATATACAGCTCTACGGCCTCTTTTTAAGAAAAGACTAAATATACCGTAAATATAAATACTTCGGCATTTTTTATTCAAAAGTGTTACTTTATGTATTATGTGATATTACTGCACCAGATCATAAAAAAGGTTTTAAAAAATAACTTTGAGATGTAACCCCTGAGTATTTGTTAATAATAAATCTAAACGTGTCGTGTTTTAAATAATAATAATAATAATAATAAACATTTTTGTTGAACTATGTGCTTGTGACGTAAATTAACATCGTCTGAAGTTAGGTTAAGTTTGCAAGTAACACAAGCAGAACCATGTTTCTGGGATAGAACAATCACAACGTGTTTCGGAGTGGCCCAGGCATTTCAAGTTTCAATAATATTACTACCTTTAGTAAATATAACATTGGTAAATCCTACCTCATCGCTGCTAACCAGGTTTTCTTTCCCACCATTCCTTCCATTTCCAATCTTGTTTTTCGTTGGCTCCTGAAATCATGGCAAGACCACTGAGCTCCAAATATTCTTTATTAAATAAAACACCATAATAATTCTTTACATTTTATTTCTACTAAACAAGCAAGTTACACTACACGTTACAGTCATTCTTGAAGCCAAACACGACACGGCGTCAAACGTTACACCCTCATTTTCCCACAACGTATTCACGTTCTACGCTAATGTTTATCATATCATACCAACGCATAACGCATTTTATTAACCAAAATGTGTTCCAGTAACAAAAAATATTACGTACCTTTTCCTTTTTTGGCTTGTTAGGCATTTTTCTATGTTTTATATCATGAAGACAAAACACCACCACATACAATCTTAAGGTACACCACCATTGGTTGATTTAGTCACGTGGACATATCTAAGAGGTCATGAATGCGAGGAATAATAAGTTTTTATAAAAATGGAGCAGACTTGTTTTAGTGAAATGCAGCCATTTTACGAAGGTACTTTAATACGACAATTGAAGATAGATGTTCACCACGCGTTGACGCTGAAATATATCAAAGACCTTCTGTCATGTTCTTGTTATGTTTAGTCGCAATGTGCTTCACAAACTTAATCTATTTCTATGTTTCAGGACTAGGTTCGGAAATTGAGGATTCTTTACCTGTTACCATGGTAACAAATAATAAACAACGTGGAGTCTTGAAGCGTACTGTCTGAAAAATCCGTGTGTACGGTTTCGAATTGGTGTATAAGATGGAAGCTTTTATTGGCACGTTATTTATTAGCCAAACAAGTGACACTGAAATTTTGTTCCATACAAGTACCTGTTTTCTGTTGCCTGTGTTTAATAAATAGATGCAAATTTCGTGTTAAGGTAGTATCTTCAGCTTTAGATCCATCACATTGGCAAATATAATAAAAAAAAACGTCAAAAAGGTAAGTCATGGTACAGAGGTTTTCAACCCATCTCTGTTTTTTCCTCATGACACAGGCTGTACTAATTTTAATAGCACAGCCAAAGAACATAGTCATCAAAACCCACAAATCCTCATGAAAATTAAACTATGTAAAGCACACCAAACAAAACAAAATTAAAATATTACTTGCACACATCTGAGCACCATACATTTATGAACACGCACTGCTAGTAGCAGAAGATGCACTGCCAAATAACACAGATGAATAAAAAGAACTCTTTTTAACATGAAAACAAGCATAAATAAGAATGGTAAGACTAAAGGTATATGATTTTCAGACATCTGATCTGTTTAAAATGTCGTGTGGAATAAATAAGACATGCACTAGCACATGGACCACAGTTGTTTCATAAAAACTAGTAATTGCTTGGCTGGTCAAGAAATTCTTCGTGCTTTGTGGAACCTAAATATTCATTGTCATATTCACGGGAGCCTGCCACCAGTCCCTCTTGAACCAACTAATACTGTCCACACAATTCAATACTGTTTTTTTAATGTCACTGTTAACATGATTCACCAATCCATACTGAGATCTTCCAAGTGGTCTTTTTCGTATAGGATTTCCAACCAAATGTTTGTCTTGCTCATCTCCTATGCATACTACATGCCATGCCCCATCTCAGTTTCCTTGAAATGTAAACCTACCAATGCAACCTCTCTGAAATCTCATAGAATAATATACCCTTTCACTTAGACAGTATAACAGTAACCACAATGAGGTGAAGCACTCATTATCAGTGAAGAAATGCCATGTAACTTATGTGACCACTTAGTTACAAAAACCCTCATTATAAGTGTGTCTTAACAAATTAACTAACTCCATGGGGCAGCAAACAAAAAATTACATGCATTTCATGAAACCCAAAGGTCTGTGTTCACAAGAGTCTACCACTGGTCCCTGTCCTACGTCCAATTAATCCAGTCCAGCCTTTAAGATTCATTTTAATATTACTCTCACAAGTGGTCACTTTCCTTCAGGTTTCTCCACCAAACCCTGTATGTATTTCTCTTTTCCCCCATGCATGCCACATTTCCCACCCACATCTTCTGTGATTTGATCACCCTAATAATAATTGTTGTGGAGTACAATTCTCCAATTACTCAATTTACTTTCAGTGTTCTCACATGTGGCTTGGAGTACACAGAACACAGACCACTTTCCCTTTTTTTTAAATTGCTTAGACACCGTTTCATTAAGTTATATTTCAATGGAGATACAATTATAAGATTTGAACAGGACCCAAAGAATGAACTTATGCAGTTTTGTCAGGGGCATGACGGTCCTTATTGTCCTTTCTTGTATCGGTTTTTAAGAAGTGTAGAGCACTATAAGTGATCTGATACAGGCAAAGAGCTCATCTATTGTAAGGTCACTTCTCACAGAAGAAAACAATCCACATCTAGGGATGCTAAAATACGAAGTAATCATATACCTTGGTACAGAAATTAGTGTTGTTCTCTTACCTTGTAAATCCTTTGTACAAAAGCTGGTCTTCACTCTTTATACAATGACATTATATGGAAATTTTGTGGAAAATTTATGACAGTCATTTCTGTCCCTGCATTTCAGTCCATGGCTACATCAATAAAAGAGGCCTTAAGAAAATGGGAAGAAAAATATGGAATGAGTGCAACAGAAGCTACAGAAGTCCAAATATGTTTTCAGTGGCCACCCATAGAAAAAATGGATAATTCCTTAGCAGCATTAGCTAAGTGCGAGTAGGTTACAATACATTAAAATCTGTCAAGAACTGGAAACTGTTACAGTGTGTATATGTGTAAAGAAAAATAAATATAAATTATGCTCAGATTTGATTTAACACAAAGTGTACATAGTATATGCACCATTTTTCATAAAAACTTCAATACCAACAGTGTCTACAGATGTTCCATACATTCCATATCATAAATATTAATTGAATAAGGTTTCAACTAATTAGATTTTCTCCGAACAGGAAGTTGTCACTGTCAACTAACATGATTGAAAAGATAACTGGAATTAGTAGTCTGAAGAATCTAAGAATCCTGTCAGTTGGGAGAAATTACATAAAGAATTTCACTGGTCTGGTAACTATCCTGTTATGCTGTTGCTGTTAATATGCTTTACAATACTACGAAGTTCAGGATCCAGTAACAAGCTTCTGAAATTTCACATTCCACACTTCTGGCATGAGTATTATGGAAAATGATGTTAGTCTGTACTGGTCATATTCTGCACAACTGCAACTTTGAAAACATTAATTTTATGAATATGCCTTCTATGTTAGTTTGTTTTGGTTGTGTGCTGCACTGCTGCATCTCTGCAATTTGCAAAGCCTTAATTTTGTGAATATTCCTCGTATGTCAGTTTGTATTGGTTGCGTGCCACACTACTGAATCTCTGCAGCTTGCAGAGCCTTAATTTTATCAAAATGCCTCTTACATCAGTTTGTATTGGATGTGTGCTGCACTGCTGCATCTCTGCAACTTACAAAGCCTTAATTTTATCTATATTCCTCTTATGTCAGTTTGTACTGGTTGTGTGCCACACTACTGCATCTCTTCAGTTTGCAAAGCCTTAATTTTATCAATATGCTTGTTACATCTGTTTGTACTGGTCATGTGCTGTACTGCTGTATCTCTGCAGCTTGCTAAGCCTTAATTTTATCAATATTCCTCTTATGTCAGTTTGTATTGGTTGTGTGCCACACTGCTGCATCTCTGCAGCTAGCGAAGCCTTAATTTTATCAATATTCCACTTACATCAGTTTGTATTGCTCTGCGCCATACTACTGCATCTCTGCAGCTTGCAAAGCCTTAATTTTATCAATATGACTCTTAACGTCAGTTTGTATTGCTGTTCGCCGCACTACTGCTGTTTGAAAAGCCTTACATTTTTTAAATATAAATTCTCTTACACCTGGGATAACATTGGGCTGCCAGTCCTGTGGTATGGAGGAGGACAGCGTAGGCAAGGAAGTTCTCTTCCCGAAAACACCCAGATTGGCTCAGGGGCCCACCCAGCCTCCTACTCAATGAGCACTGGTGGTTTTTCCCTTGCATATGATATTCACCTTTCACCCCCACCTAGTACTAAGGTTACAAATGAGGGGAACTGTCTACTCCCCTATATACTTTCAGGCATGCCAAGGGGATACTCTATTTTACTTGCTTGGCAATAAATAATCCAAAACCGCAATTATGAAGTGTGGAACAGCAGTTTTTTCTTACTTTGTAAAAGCCCACATTTCAGCTACAACTAATGGATATCAAAATATCAGTAGGTACCAGTGGTTCCAGTTCTCAGTCCAGGTAACTTCCAAAATGAAGTTTGTATACCCAGTGCTGAGCTGATTTGATTGGTTACAGTAATAGTAAAATTGGCTTCAGACAGACTGGTTATTTGAAATAATCACTGTTTGTTTAAGCAGCACACATCATTTATGAGGATGTTCTTCTTCTTCTTCTTCTAGCTTTACAGCCCTTGGTGAAACTTAGCCTCTTCCACAATTGTCCTCCACTGTTCTCAGTCCTGCTAATTACATCTCCACATTCTTTAGATCTTCCTTGGCTGACTCAAGCCACTTCAAATTAGGTTTTCCTACATGTCGAGTGCCTTCTGGCTTAAGCTTAACTTTCTGCAAGGATCCAGTTCTTGCATTTTGAAGAGGAGTCCCAGCCATCTTGATCTTCTTATTATCACTTTAACTATGTCTAGTTCATTGCAGAGCATATAGAACTCATTCTTGAATCTTGTTATCCATACGACATTATCATTAATAGGACCATAAATTATTATTAATATTCTGCTTTCAAGAATTTGAAGCATATTTCCTTCCTTCTCTACCAGGATGTTACACAATTAGCTCTAAAACAATAAAGGTCCAAATCAATAATCAATTGTGTAAGAAGCATGTACCATTCTTTAGGATGTTACTAACACAATAATCACTTTCTTTCAAGAATTTGGGGCATATTTCCTTCCTTCTCTACCAGGATGTTACACAATTAGCTCTAAAACAATAAAGGTCCAAATCAATAATCAATTGTGTAAGAAGCATGTACCATTCTTTAGGATGTTACTAACACAATAATCACGGTTTGTGTAAGCAGCACATACCATTCTTAAGGATGTTACAAGATGGCGCATCATTCGGGAGGCTTAGACTGGGAATCTTTGGCGCAGCGTAGGAAGATAGCACGCATGTGTGCGCTCTACAAAGCGTATACTGGTGAGAGGGCATGGAAAGCGATTGGAGATAGGTTACAGGCGCCAAGCTACTTAAGTAGGGTCAATCATTATTGGAAAATCAGAGCCAGAAAACAAATAACAGATATAGGAAAATACTCTTTTGTGAATAGGACCATTACCAACTGGAACAAGCTACCTGAAGGGGCGATAGGGACTTCCCAAGATAAAATGCATATTTTCAAAACGAGGGTTAGGGAAGTGTAAACCAGTGAGGGGAAGTAAATGCGATAAAAAGTAAAAGGTGAGGGGAAGTGAGGTGAAGGGAAGTAAGTTGTACTTAAGAACAGCAAAGTAAAGTGAAGAGTAGGGTTGATAGGATAAGTAAAAATAAATAAATAAAATAAATAAAAAGTGAAGTAAAGTGGTGAGAAGTTCTTTAGGGCAGTGAAGGGGTTTATTATTTTGGAAATAAGTTTACTATGTCTAGTGATGTGATGTGAAATAGAACGACAAGAGATGTAAATGCATAAAGCTAAATGAAAGGGTAGTGAAGTGTAAATGAGAGGAAGTGAAGTGTTGATAAGTGTAGTTGGGTGAAGTGTGGTGAAGTGTAGCGCAGTGTTGCAGTGTAGTGATGGTCTTAGTAATAAGGTGTCAAACATTATTAGAAGACTTATGGACAATATGAAGTTGTTGCTTATATGTATTTTATAAGTACTATTATCACAATATTTTTTTTATCAATGTATATATGGTTCTATTCCTGTTTAATAATGTAATTTAGGTATTTTTACTGTTATGACTATGTATTCTCACTGTATGTTTATGTATGACTACCCTGACTGAGGTTTATCCGTGCTTTTTCCTCAGTTGTAAGGCAAATGCCAGGGTAAAACCCGCAAAGATGGGGCACGGCCCGCACTCCTCCTAGTTGTTGTGTGGTTCTATGTATTTTTTGTGTTGTTCTATGTATTTTTGTGTTGTCCTATGTATTGTTTGTTTTGTGACGTTCCTTGTATTGTTTGTGTGTACATGTGTACTGAACAACTGCCACCGGGTGGCTACCCAATTGCAGTTAAATATATCATAAGTCCTTAGCCCGACCAGGAAGGAAACAAGCTACAGCGACCAAACTCGGGATTTATTCAACATACTCCCCACGAAGCTCAATACACTTCTTAGCCCGCTGCTCTAACTTTTGC
>Ga0268261_10004574_pt1 | contig 10387 bp, 7 predicted proteins | sample TergutNc150P1_FD_190353 | JGI IMG/M metagenome (GOLD analysis project Ga0268261, IMG submission 190353) | Nasutitermes corniger P1 segment gut microbial community from laboratory colony in Florida, USA - Nc150 P1 (SPAdes) (version 2) | ecosystem: Host-associated > Arthropoda: Insects > Digestive...
GTAACCGTTCAACTTTGGATATAGGTGTTTTGGGTTATATCGGTATATTTTAACATAAGGAACACTCTCCCGAAGTTTTGTCCCTTCCTCCTGTTACAGCCTGTATATATATATATATATATATATATATATATATATATATATATATTCACTTGTATATGAATGACTATCATCCAACAGCATATTAGCACAAAAAATGACAAGACATCTGAAGAGCATAGGTACATGCAGAGTCAGTTCCCTTTTCCACGTGGGATTATGCTGGCATTTCACATCGTGCCCTCTGTACAGCGCTATTTGTCAACCAAATGCACCATAGCCTGTTGTTTGCAACCTTACCCCATTCACCGACCGAGAAATCAGCACTGGGACTTCCTGAGGCCACTCCCCAGTTGCCCGTATTGTACTGTACAGCACAGTAATAAATTGTAGAGGTAAAATGCACCCTTGTACAGGCACTGTGGTCCTGTACAGGCCGTATGGCCCATAGGGGGAGTAGAGGTATAGCTCTACTCTTTCATGACCAACGGCACTAGAAGGGGGTGAGGGGTCAGCGTCACGCCCCGGCCGCTCTTTATAACCCCGGGAAAGACACGGTACCCACTGTACAGGAGACTGGGTGGGCCCCAGGGCCGGTCTGGACAGGTGCGGAAAATCTCGCCCCCACCGACATTCGATCCCCGGACCGTCCAGCCCGTAGCCAGTCGCTATACCGACTACGCCACCCGGCCCACTCAGCAGTAAATGGGATCGTTCAAATACCCATCTCCTATCACACTGCATCGACGGAAGTAGGTCCTGCGGAGAGCGTGAATTACAGACCCCCCGGCTTCCATCCTCCTTCCTGACTATTACTTATATTCACCCTCCAGCACACTCTGGCTTTTATCAAGCAGCTCAAAGCGATTGTCGCTAGAAATATTTAATTTTTGGTCATCAGTAAGAACTTTTGAGTGAACAGAATTGTCAGAAAGGCAACAATATGGGGAAGCACGCTGGAGAAGGAGGTGGATGAATTTTAATCATAAAGACATAAGAAGGGAAACGATCCGCGGCAATTCTTTTGTAACCTCAGTAAAACAACTGTATGTATTTTTGTTTTTGAAGAAACTTTTTTTCTGGGATGATCTGCTGTGTCGCTGGCTGAACATATGGAGAAGCACAGTGCCACCATGTTCAGGATCAAATACTCTTGGAAGGCTTCTTGATAATCGCAAAGCTTCGAAAAGTCTATAACTATTTACCCGGCCACACGTCACAACCGATAGCCCCAAATCTCGCACGTTTATTTTTAATAAGAACTAGGCATCCTCAGCTGGTTTTGATTCCAAAAAGATACTGCAGTTATCCTGCTGAATGTTACCAGTTCAAATTACGAATAATAGCACAAACTATTTTCTTTTTAAGGAGAGTAGGAATAACAAGTAACCGTGCGCTGTACAATAGTATAAACAGGCCAGTCTGCAGGTGCGGCAATACCTACACAAACTGCATGAAACAAAATAAAAACTTTATACCAGGAAAATATCACGCTACGGACCACCGGCTGATAAACACACAATCAGACCACAAGTATAGATCGGGCCTCAGGTTTCGGTTCCGGAAGCTGGCATTGTGAATTAGGACAAAGTCAACCACAGGGCTGAGTGCCAAACTACAGATAATTTCGGACGAGTCAATTTAATCAACTCTAAGTAGAGTTCAGTTTGTGTCACTCAATTTGTTATTGCACTAACTTAGTACAGGATGCCTCAGGCTGCAAGAGTAGATTACACTTGAAAGTTACTTGTCGGGACGAGACGGTGGCGCGAAGGATGGGATTGGGAGTTTTGGTTTCTGACAGCTGTGTTAGGATTCACACAAAAGGGTGGAATGTTGTTAGAAGTGCGGTAACAGGGAATATCTGGTGGTGAGAGAGTGATGAGTAACAGGTGGTGAGAGTTAAAGTGATCAGTAACAGGTGGCGAGAGTTTAAGTGATCAGTAATAGGTGGTGAGTGTTAAATTGATCAGTAACAGGCGGTTAGAGTTAGAGTGATCAGTAACAGATGGTGAGAGTTAAACTGATCAGTAACAGGTGGTGAGAGTTAAAGTGAACATTAGCAGATGGTGAGGGTTAAAGTTATCAGTAACAGGTGGTGACAGTTACGTGAACAGCAGCAGATGGTGAGAGTTAAAGTGATCAGTAACAGGTGGTAAGAGTTAAAGTGATCAGTAACAGGTGGTGAGAGTTAAAGTGATTAGTAACAGATGGTGAAAGTTACAGTAATCAGTAACAGATGGTGAGAGTTAAAGTGATCAATAACAGGCGGTGAGAGTTAAAGTGATGAGTAACAGATAGTGAGAGTTACAGTGATTAACAGGTAGTGAGGATTAAAATTATCAGAAATAGGTGGTGAGAATTAAAGTGGTCAGGAACAGGTGGCGACAGTTCAGTAACAGGTGGTGACAGTTCAAGTGATCAGTAGCAGGTGGTAAGAGGTAATCTGTTCAGTATCCGGCAGTCTTCAGTACCATCGCGACTTCACAGACTGGCAAATGATGCACAACGGAAATGAAATAAATCTCTGGACTTGTATTAGGAAAGTTACAGATTTGAAACTCGGACGACATACCGGCAATTCTAATAGGAGTTTCGTCCATTTTCACAGTCACTCGAGATATTACTGGACAGCATTTCGAATAAACTACGATCTGTCCATCCCAAAGCCTTTCCTATTCACATCCACAAATTATCGTATAATTCGATGATATGTAATTTCAGATAGACAGTTTCGTGCAGTGCAACAGAATTTCATATAAACCCTATGAACAAGGCGTAGGATCTCTTATGTCCTGAGGAAAAAGGCAACACATTCCAACAAATTGTTGACAGCTGTCCACCAAGCGACATGGCGCTACTTCCAAGAAGTAAGCAGCATCCAGATTAATGCCGCGAGTGTCTCGCGATTCAATAAAACTCTTATGCAAAACTGAAATGTTTACGTTCAGTCATGTGTTCATAAATCGTTAACACAAATGACCTAAGCCTCAGAAAATGCACAGACATGCTAGAAACTTAATCTATAAGAAGTGTAAACATATGGGCAACATTTAATTTGACAGTCGTCGCTAATAACTTCCAGTCGTCTCGCCTAACTTCGACGTGCAGTAAACAATGTGCTGGTTGGAATGACACGTGTCTACGAGCTGAAGGACAACAAATCCAGCGCCTTCTTTAAACAGAGCAGATGAAGATTGATAACTTGCATCAAAGGATCTAATCCACTAATTTAAATTTCTCAAAACCAACTAACTGAAACGACAAGAATCCTTCATGAGAAGGTGAGTGATGTTCAGCTGGTTAGGATGTTACCATAATTTGACAGAATCCGAGAATATACTGTGGTGTTCCCAGCAGTCTGCTATATAACCTGCTATGAACCAAAGGAACCAATCATTATTCTCCATCCTAGTTCTATAAGATCCATCTTACTCGTAATTTTACTCTCATACCTTGGCCTTGGTCTTGAAAGTGGTTCATTTCTGCGACGCTCACAGACAAAAGTTACGCGTCAGTTTTCTTTCTCGACTATGCATTTTACATCTCAACAATCTCACTCTAATTTATTTTTAGTAACCCAAAAATATACGGCCAAGAACAAATAATGACGTTTCTCTTTCTGCTATGTTATACCACCTCGTGAGACTTCTTTCCCCTTGGGTGCTAATGTAAGACTTCCTACAAATAATAATATAAGTCTGGCGTCAATATATTCTCTGGTTTTTGGTAGATGAGTTTACCATAAAACATGATAGAGTGAAAACACAGACGTGACTACGAATAATTTGCCTTCCCGGAGAATCATATACAAAATAAACAAATAATGGAACATACAGCCGGTAGCCTACCACTGGCTCGTTTCAACAAGCTGCCTCTAGATGCCACAGCGTTGCTAGGCAACACACTGGAACCCTCCATATAAGAGGGTACGCTGATGTGTCAGTGCGATCCACGCTACTGGGGACGGCGCCTCTCACTGAAGCCCTCTCATAAAATGAGGGTTTCGTGACGAAGGGTTAATTAGAGTGCGGGTAAGAAAAATTAATGAGATGTAGGCCTAGTTTGGCTTAAGAGATGGTAAAGGAATCCCCAATCTCAGCGAACTGGTTTCACAAATAAACACATCAGATTTTGTACGCATGCACTGATGCATGAACATGTACATGTCATTAGACTAGCCTACACCAGAAAAGAAAAGAATCAGAATTACACAGTGATGACAGAAGGTAAGAGACATACATATGAAGAACAGAGGGAAGAATTAGAATGGAACAAACATGTAATTAGTGATTTAACAATATTTTGAATTATATTCTCCTTGCTAACACTATAATAATAACTGTAGGATCATACACGTACACGTAACATCCGAAGAGATTTCCGCTTGAAAATTCTGCATCTGCTCGTTGAAAGGTTATCACATTACAGGCCACGCCAGGCCCTAACGGTTCCAGAAGACTGAAGCTCCCAGGTTTCAAGACAATCGGCACATGATGGTGGCAAAGTTGTCAGCTCTACGCACCGGCCACAAGGATTATGTGGACGAAAAATTCCAATGACAACATCGGGAATCAAACCGGCGACCTTCTGGCTATGTAGTGCACTGCCCCTACCTGTTTGTTTCTGTTTCCCTTTCTACCACTTTCCCAGCACACGAACGAGTTATGTTGATATTTAATTACAATTGTATTTCTGGGTAATTTGAAACCTTAAAACGCATTTCACTTAGGCGGTAGTTCAGTATTTCTTCCATTCCTTGACACATTTAGTGGTATCCTTGGTGGAGAGCCTCAGAGGATCTACTGATCACGTGGCTGCAATCCGCACCGGCCCTGGAATTCTGCTACGATATGTGAGGAAACTAACATACTCTACAACCCTAAAGGTGACAACGTGTGGCCTGGTAGCTTTTCCGACTCACCAGTGAAAGCTACAGACACCTACTTCGTCCGAAACGTTGGTATATTGCTACCAGACCATACGGCATCACATACAAAATAACAGCGAACTATATCACAACAGTCGGCAACAAATAATGGTACAAGAGCATACGCAAAGAAAAAATCATGGATGTGAGAGCAATGTTCCCACCCTTTGCCCAATCGTCCTTCTGATAGAAGAGGTACAAAAGTGAAGAAGTCAGCATCGTGAACTTTAATCATTTGTGATGAGGGCGGAGGAGATGAAGCTTAATTCTACAGTGCCTGATTTGATGCTCTTTGGAACAAGCGGAGTAATTTTTATTAAATTCAATCGAGAGGGCTGAATAAGACGCACCGTAAGATTATCGGTATCCGTGACACAGTAGTATTCGGGTAAGGCACAAAACATGGAAGCTTCTGGGAATTACCAATTACAACAACACATAAAAGAACTTACGTGAAAATAATAAATTTACTTTACCTGGTAACATTACGGTACATACGAACAAAAATTACCAGTGGTGGTAAGACATACCTGTTATTCCAAGTGCTACAAAAGTCATCTACAAATGTAACACGTGTGTTATCACACGAAAGATACGCTGCTTCAGGAGCTTTCGTTTGGAGCAGCTTACTCTACCAACAAACCCTAAATACACGGGAACATCTCTGACAAAGTTGTAAGGCTGGTAGCCTGAACAATTACTACAGGCGGAAATACACTGTAATGAAATCCTACGATTTGAACATCAGCATATTTTATTCAAACTCTTTGATAAAAGGCTACAGCACTTCAGGACATTTTGAACAAACCTGTTAACTACTAGTATAATTCATAGCACTTTGTTTGTGCGTAAAAGTAAGGTAAAGTGCACCCCTTGTACAGGCACTGAGGCTCTGCACAGGCCGTACGGTCCGTAGGGGAAGTAGAGGTATAGTTTTACCCTTTCATGACCACGGCACTAGAAGGGGGTGAGGGGTCAGCGTCACGTCCCGGCCGCTCTTTACCCCCAGGAAAGACCCTGTACCCATTGTACAGGAGGCTGGGTGGGCCCCAAGGCCGGTCTGGACAGGTGCGGAAAATCTCGCCCCCACCGGGATTCGATCCCCAGACCATCCAGCCCGTAGCCAGTCCCTATACCGACTACACTACCCGGCCCACTTCCTTTTGCGTAATACATCGAAAAATAATGCAATTTTATATTGAAGATATAGTACTGCAAGCGTGTCAAGGAAAGTACTTACATTCTTCTCAGCATCTGAGTATTATAATCACATGTTTATATAAGGCTTCAAAGTGAATTATGCTCTTTCTTCCTCAGATAAAATATATTTTTAAAAATGACTCTCATATATAATGTAAAAGACAGGCCCCTCTGAAAATGTTATTTAACAGAAACAAACTACCTTCCTCCGTACCTAGTCAAATGTTACGTAAAGTCAAAATAAACTTCGGCCTTCCGCTGTAATGCAGACGAGGCTTTCGCTCTTCTCGAATGTTACGCAGAGTAACAATCCAGAAGAGCGAAAGCCTCAAGGTCACAATATTTCGAAATACAAATTGTAGCCATACAAACTATCTAGTATGTGTTTCTGTAAATTCGAATTGACGCGCTACATAATATTTTGATTGCTCAAAGTTGAAAAAAACTGAATTATGAGTACATTATCCAACATACATAGTGCATCGATTATAGCGGCATCGAGCGCCGAAACTTTATCGCGTAGGAAGCCTGCATCCGCAGAGACATTACGTGACAACTGGGGTGCTCAGGACTCACTACTGCAGTCACTGTGGTAAATTGGGTATAAAACATGGACTCTTTAAATTACCTTCTCCTGTATGATTGTTTCTTTTTCTTATTCTAAATGGTATACAAATTGCACGTTAAGAATGTTCTACATGACGGCGGATTTCTGTAACATTCATGGCACATCCTATAGAAATATTACACATAGTGTATTTTATATGACTGACGATCTATGTTAAATTCTGGACTACCTGATATTTGCACTTTCTCCATTGTCTGGTCTTGCTGATATAAACAGAGACACAATATATTACAAACTGGATCACTCACTGTTCTCAGGCAAAAACTGGAAAGGCATACTTCATTAGAGCCCCTTATAACCAGAAATCTTGAATAGCTGGTGGAAACGGATACAGTTCCCAGAACTCCGTTCAATTGCTGATAATTTTGGAACCCTCAACAATGGACGCAATCCAGAAGCTGACTCTCGACCGGAAAAGAAGTTATACTGCGTACAATTCCGTCACTCAAGAACCTACATTGGTTGTGGTTATGGCAGGGTACTTCGTCGCCAAGCGATTGTCATCTGTTTATAGCGCTGAATCAAAATCTTGGCGGTCAAATATTTACAGATGATCGTGATGTGGTGACAGGTGTGACACGATGGCTGATAACACAGCACAGGGAATGACATCAACAGGGAAGGAAAATAGCTCCTCCCACGATAGGATGCCTCAGTTGTGGTGGGGACTATGCGGGGTAGCTGTGCAGGTAACAACACAAAACAGAGGTCTACTTGTTCTAACCCCGTTTTCTCACCTGTCACATTCTACTGCCGTAAGAATCCCGTATAACTGAAATATACAGACTACAGCTCGATGCAACCTACACAATCCATCCTCTTACCTGCAAATGGAAGGTGCTTTAATTGTCGTTTTGTATTTTTGGAAAAAGCATGATGGACAAACAGCAAAAGCTGCAGTAAGTTGCCCTCAATCCGCTACATTGTTCCTAAGTTTGCAGTATAAAAGTCTGCCACGAAGAGAAAGTCCGGGATTCGAAACCTTGACCCAGCAATCCGTAGTTTTGGTCACTACACCAACTGTGCCAACCCTGCTGTCCGAAGTTCCTCACAACAGCGTTAATGGAATTACGGTCTTTTGTGACAAAACGCCTTCTAGATTGATAACTGCATGGCTTAATATGCCGGCAGACAAAAATCTTGCATATGCTAATCACTAGGCAATTTCAATGTGAATCGAATGTTCATCACCTTAATCAGAAATGCCTGCGAATAAGTTATGTGGTATTTCCTCAGGATATTAGTGACCATATGTTCTGAGCCACATCTTTTGAATATTTCCACCAATACACACATCGAGCTGCTTATTCCTTGTTACACCACCACAGATATAACCTTCTTCACTCTCTTAACAGTTACCAAAATTTTTTCTTACAAAATTAAACATAGCCGAACTGAAATCCGAATGGGATCGAATGTATGGTTTTTGTTCCAGTATACACAAAACGTTATGTTAAGCTGCATATATTTCGATGATCTGTTCTAAAAAAAAAAATTATTCTTCCCCGATCGAATCGCGTGTATCGCTCCCACCTCAGAAGTTCGCAGGCTGTTACGACTCAAGTAACTTAGGTCTGCGAAGTTTTGTAGCTTCAGATCTCTACGAAGTGTCCTAAGAAGCAGCTGGTTCAAATGTAATTAAGGGCAGACATATATACAGAAATTAAATTGTAACATTTTCTTCTTATAGTAACGAAAGTTAAGATAAAAATGAAATTTGAGCATTCTGTGATAGAGACGATGTATTACGTTACAGTTTTGTTCGCTTGCCAAACACCTGTGTTTTTCATTTCCTATTTATAATAAATGAATTTGTGCGTGGAAATTCGTGCATGAATATATTCCACGTGAGCTGAACCATCAACAAGCCCTTAAATCAAACAGTTGTCTACGATATAATAAGTCAACAATGCTATACATAATAAGTCTGTTTGTTAACTAGATCTTGTAGCTGAAACTGGTGAGAAATATGTTTGAAGAAGAGAATATACAATTCTTTGTTCTATCGAAACCGTTCCACGGAACTAAGTACAGGCTTATATTAAAACATTTGCCATCCCATTTTTCTCACTTAGATTATTGTAGGAATGAAATATGCACACACCTGGAACAAAGAAATTCGATTGTTTACAACATTTCAGTCATGGCTGATGACATTTAGCGTTTCAATTAATCACAAATGCCTTCTATTTACACAATTTTCTTACTTCTAAGTAGAAGTATCTGAACAGCTACAGAACATCTGCCAATTTTTATTAGACTGTAATGTGTCATATCCAAGAAGGTTAACATGGAAAATCACTACCTTAAAACCTCAAAACTCGAAAGAAGGTGCGTGACTACAGAATTTTTTAACAACTTACATATTCAGTAGACGGAATAAACACTCTCTCCTCTACATTATGATAACAAATACGTACTCTTTAACGTACCCTACAACACAACCTAAATCCTATGTTTGTAAAAACTCTTTTGAAAAAAAGGAGAATCTCTGAAGATTCTTAACGTCGCCGTGTTAATAATTAGGGTGAACAGACGTATTCACAAAATGAACTGTCGTAACTGGCAAGATCAGCGGGTATTTCTGTGTCCTGCAAGTGCTGGCTGCAAGCACAGGACAGTAAGGAAATTTAAGTGTAGCCCTCAGGCGAACTTTTTATCCATTACAAGAGACAATTTGTAACTTTATTTACCAGCTGCATAGGCTTTATATCATCGACTGACAGTTTTAAAGTGTATAAAGGACTGGTGCAGATATGGATGGACGTGGCATATTATACCTGTGTTCTTAGAAGATGACAATATGAAAGTAATAGGGGCTTTAGAGGTGAAGAAACACACTTTCTCAGACTTGGTAATAAATGGATTTCAGTGGTCTCATTCACGGACCAAGTTTTTTAGTTTCGGGGAAAGGGCCAATGACACCCTTTCCACGAAGGCTACGTGGGACTTTGGAACCAGTCTAAACCTTTTGGACACGAGTCTGCCGCCACTACTGCTCTGTCAGCTGAGCTGTGCCGCCTGACGGGTATAACCCGCCGTTACTGGTACCAAGATAATCTAGAGGAATTTTTGTCTATGGAGTTCGAGGAAAAAGTCGAATACGTCTATCAGACCCTCGGGGGGTTTAAGGATGAAATCTTACTTCCTTTCCCAAATTTCACGGCTTATTTATTCAAGTAACAAGTACAATTAACTAATTCAGTAAATTAAAGTTATTCTTGAAAAGCTAGCAGCTTCTCAGTTTTCAAGAGCTTCACAAAATTTCGCCGACGTTGCAGGTTCACTTCCGTGTAAACATGTCTGCCCTAATTAATCTAGCCCGCCTCTTCAACACATCCCCTTCACATTCAATTCTAATTAACCGTCAACCAAAACTTAGCTTTCCCAAGTGGCCCTATCTTCAGGTGGGCCGACAAACATTTGTCAGAATCTTTATCCTTTCTCCGTGCATGTTGTTACATTCACTTTTCATTACCAACTCATGCACTTATTAATTAACCCTTAGGCGACTAATGTCATATATATATGGAGCACCCATTCTTGATGTTTCTAGATCACACACAACGACGCAGCACAGTCGGTAGGAC
>Ga0268261_10004575_pt1 | contig 10383 bp, 5 predicted proteins | sample TergutNc150P1_FD_190353 | JGI IMG/M metagenome (GOLD analysis project Ga0268261, IMG submission 190353) | Nasutitermes corniger P1 segment gut microbial community from laboratory colony in Florida, USA - Nc150 P1 (SPAdes) (version 2) | ecosystem: Host-associated > Arthropoda: Insects > Digestive...
AGAATAGAATAGAATAGAATAGAATAGAATAGAATAGAATAGAATAGAATAGAATAGAATAGAATAGAATAGAATAGAATAGAATAGAATAGAATAGAACAACAAAAGGGAACAGAATAGAACAGAGTAGAATTAATTAGAATAGAATAGAATAGAATGGAATAGAATAGAATAGAATAGAATAGAATAGAATTGGTAAGCTCGCTTACTTAATTTGCAGTAACTGCTTGACAATTTTATATCTAAGTGTAACTTTTTTGTAATCTTTTTAAACCTAACTGTTGTTTTTGGATCAATTATGTTCCGTTTGGTAGGTTTGGGATATTATATCTATTGCCCGTGAGTCACAATTGCGTATAAAGTCGAAACATATTGTTTTATTGTATTTTGGTACCGCTTCTTTAGCGCAAACGTCTTTATCTAAATTGTTCTTCCTTCGTTGTTTCCCGACAGCTTCGACCATACCTGTGCTAGCCGATAAACCGTCAGACAACTTAAAGATAAACTACCCTGTCGGTTACATTAAAAAATATTGGAATGTATTTTGTTGGTTATTTTTATATTGTGCACGAAAGTTGGTACGTATTAAAGCACATTACGCTGTCTCACCCACCTGTTAATAAGTTACGTATTACATACAATGATGCATAAATTCTTATTAATTTTCATTCAATACATTTAGTAATATCCTCTATATGTTTCGCGCATCTCCCTGCTCATCTTCAGGAGTCTACGCTGTAATTGCATATATGCAGCCTCTGTTATCGCCACTCTGTGCAGGTTCTTCGTTCTTAAATCCTTTTTATTTAATATTCGTTTAGTAATTTCCTCCGTTAAATATTTTTTTTACACTCCAGCCTATAAGCGATATTCATCTCGATGTATAGGCTATGTTTACCTTAGTGGTGCATTCCAGACAGACTGTCTACCTAAAGACAAATTTTGCCAGCTTGTAACATCTAATAATAACGCTTTCAGGCTGCGGGTACGAGAATTCCTTACCGTCCTTACAGCCTTTTGCTGAAAACTGTATTACTCACTTCATGGCATCACGTTTGATCGCATCTCTTAAGCTATGCTAGTTTTTAAATATAGTAATAATTAGAGTCTAACCCTGTACCCTTTAAAATAAAAGACTTCTGGTCCGTAACGTATTTGTCATGTGTTGTATGCAATTAGTATTAAATATACCTACCGTACAATACTCTGCTCATAACCCTTACGCAAATGTATACGTAAAACAATAATTTATACAATTAACAACTATTGTACAACCCTTTTCTTTACACGCGTTTTAATGCTGTTATGTCTAAACTATCTTAAGTATCACTTCTGTAAAGTCTTATACTTTACCGCAACTAACTAAAAATAGAAATCAGTTACTTTTCACACAAAAACCTCGCATTTTATAAAATCCTAGGGCCTTTACAAATATCTGCAATTGTTCCATATCCCTACATCGCGTCTAGATTTTCCATTGTTTTTAAATAAATCAAAGTTATCTTAAAAGTACACATATTACCGGTCTGATTACATTAGTAACAAAAATATTAAAAATGAAACCTGTACATGCTATTTGGAGGTACAACTCTATTTATTCCAGGCGTTTTTATTAGCCTACACTATGAAAAATAACCCTGAGTTAGTCTTAACTTCCGAGAAAAATCTCTTACCCTGTCTAAATTAAAACTTAAACCCTAAGGTCATTATCATGTATTGTACGCATTTAGCAACAAAACATGCCTACTGCACACCACTTCTCTCTTAAAACCGTAGTTATTGTTTCCATAGGCTTCACATTACTGTAAAATACGCCTACGTATAAAATCATACGTACAACAAAATATAACCCTACGAATAATAATAATAATGTTTCAGGAAACTTGCTTAAATTTGAGAGTCGATTTTCCCTAATCTGGGTTACTTTTATATATATTACAGTTTTTGTAAAATGGAATTTCTGGACTTCGAAAAGGACTAATTTCATCCTGACGTCTACATTGCACATCTATGTGTAAAATTGAGTGGTTGCTTCGAATCGTTTGTAAGTTTTGTGATCGGAATCCTCAAATTCAGTAAAAAGAAATCTAATTCTATGTGTTGTGCTGTGCAATAAACATATAAATTAAGCAAACTGCCTTAAAATGTATGTCACATGCAAAAGAATATTTCCTGTTAAGGTGTTTAAATAGCAAATGTAGCTTTGTGTAAAAAACACAAACCTGTCATTATTCCTGACTTGTAAGCTAAGCTACCGTGTAAAACTAGTACTTAAGTGTAAAATGTGCTTTTAATAATTCACGTGTTTTTCAGCGAGTGTAAAGTGTATGTGTATTTCCCTGTATGCATTTTACGTTAGTTTTTAAACTATGTTCAGTCGTTATTCAGCTATCTGTCTCTAGTAGTTAACGCAGTAAATTTCGGCTTACGTGTTTTTCTGTCCGTACATGTTAAAATAAGTACATCTTCTTCTTTTCCTTCTAAATAACGTTAACATTTCTAGTATGTACTGTTAAAATGTCTATCGCGTGCCTTTCAAAACAAAAATGTGTCTGTAGTAAGGTACCCAGACTAGAAAAATACATTTACCGCAGCATGCAAAGTGTCAGGTCTACCTAGCTACGTGTACAGTACTGCTGCGTCTGCTTAAAAGTATAACATTAGCTGTATCCTCGTTTCTGCACGCTTTAACCCGGTAATACGTTTGCATGCTAAGTATTTGTCCTACGTTTGTAAACAGAAACTGTTCATTTCGTTGTTCTCTGTTTACAAAAACATATCACGTAGTACTCTGTTTCAAGCCGTGAAACATTTAAACATCTTTATCTTCTGTATTTACGTATTTTTTCATGCATATTTCCGTGTGTTTTAAAAACCTTTGTCTGTAACATGTACCTCGTGTTATTGTTCGTAACTTTTAAGCCAGGCACTGGTGTGCGCAAATACTTACTGCCCTACTGCACTCACTAATAAATACGTAAATGTAAGTGTAATAAACATAATATATTTTCGATTATAATAATAAAAATTGTACGTTTATTAATGTAATAAAAACTGTACTTTTCATTATAATAAACAGCCTACATTGTGTGCATTTGTAAAATGTAAAATTCTTTATTTATTACCCTTATCACAATAACCTGGGGTAAAATCGTTTTTAGGATGCCTCGAGGCGGAAACATAATTCACCTCCTTCGAACCTAGTCTTAAAGATAAACAGTTTAAAACTAGCGCAACAAGTTAGGTTAGCTTTATAATTTAAAATGGTGGTTGCTAAATTAAAGTTAGCGCGCTAGTCGCCATATTGTAAAATAGCTGTCTTATTCACATAAGATATTAAAGTTAGGTTTAAATAGTGCGCTAGTTCGCCATATTGTAAAAATGACCGTCTCATTACAATAAAAACTAAAAGGTTTAAAATTGCCGCGCTAGCCGTCATATTGTAAAATGGCCGCCTTATTCAAATAACAAGTTAAAGTTGTGTTTAAATTACCGCACTAGCCGCCCTATTGTAAAATGGCCGTTTTATTCAAATAGTAAATGTTTAAGTTAGTGACAAATTTTAAAATGGCGCTAGTTTACAAATTCTTACGTCCTAATGACCGAAACAGCTCAGTTTATAGTCTAAATTTTCCCCTCTATACGTTGTGCTTACGTGCTTTGCGTAGTTCTTAAAATAGTATTAATTGGCACGTTTTTGTACTCTGTTGTTAACTTACGTTAGCCGGGGAGCGAAATTCTGTTCGGTATAAGTACATTTTGTTTCCCTGCAAGTCGAATTGCTTCAATCAGTTTGGGCCATAATCAAACATCCTGTTGTATGTACGTTTCTTGGCCCGTACAGGTTATAACAAGTACATCTTTCTAATTAATTTTGCTAAAACACCCTTCGCTACTACCTCTAGCATTCCTACGTAAATAAAACGCAAAAATTTAAAATTAGTGCTATAAGTTAAGTTATCAATATAATTTAAAGTTAGCGCGCGTGTCCGCCATATTGTAACATAGTGGCTGGCAGTAATCTAAAATATGGTTGGTAATTCAAAGGTTTCAAATGGCTCTAATTTACTAATGTTTACGTCCAAATAACCGTGACATTTCAGTTAAGCATCCCTGATGGCTTATAAAATGTCACCTGATTGTTTTCTTAAGTATCCCCTTAATGGCTTTTTCCTAGAAACGTTATCTGATTTTATCTAACTTGCATTCCTGCTGGCACCAAAAGTTCAGTCTAAAGTAGTCAGCTAATAACTTTTCCCTGGGGAAATCAACATAGTGCAAGTTACAACTCGCTTACGAGTAAAAGACAACTCACTCAGTCTAACCTGTCCGCTCTCACAGTTTACTAGTAAGTCTCTGTGTGATTTGTAGTGTACAGTGCTACGCATAATGCATTTTCTAGATTTCGCCAATGTTTCATTTCTACCAAACTCAAGCATTGGGGAGTTGTTTAAGGACTTGAATACTATCGTAGGGCGAGGTATTTGAACCGATGCATTTCAAATTCAAAATAGAAAGTGGTTATGGCTGGTGAATAATATTGTTACGACCCTTAACAGTGATAATGTACTCGGTGCTACGTTCGGACGTTATCCAAGTTATGTAGGTGGAATCTTGAAGTCAGTAAAACAAATTCATTTCTATGTGCTGTGCAACAAACATAAATTACGCAAAATGTATTGAAAAATGTATTGCGAAAAAGTGCACTTTTAAATTGCTTACAAAACACAATTTCAAGTTGGTTATTATCTGGTTGTGACACAGCTGAAATATCCTTTGAAGCAAGACTGATACATGAACAGCTCCCATCCGAACTAATATTCGCTCCAAAGTGTGTTACGAATAATGTGGTTATCGTCTCTGGCTTACGGTGTTGTGTGTATCAAGAAATATTTAACATATATCACGAATTACGTGTTAACATCAAGACATGAGTGCAAATTTGATGTTTGCTTTCGATTTAGATAGACCTAGGCGCTTAGCTAACTGTAAATTTTACATCAGGTTCTCTTCCAAACATCCTCTAATAAACATATTTCCCAACAAAATACTGTTCTGTAGTAAAAGTTCTCACAATTGGTTATGAAAGAATCAGTGCCGATGTAAATTATGTGTTAAAACCGGTCCTGCAAGTTTAAAACCACTTTGTGTTCATAAGTTAGGGGGTTTACCAAGCAAGTACTGTAAATAAAAACTGTGAGTGCAAAAACCAGTTATGTGTACAGTAAACATCGCAGAAACTTCATCTGTGTAAGTAAACAAGTAAAAATAAATTTAAAGTGTATATATTTGTAAAATGTAAAATTGTGTCTTTATTTACCGTAATTACCAGGGATAGGTTTCTTAAAAAAGAGATGGTTAAAGCCGCAGGGTTCAAACCTAGAATCTTTTAATTATGAGTCTATATCTTACCGCTCTAGCCACCTCTTTCGAGTGTCGTATAAAGTTTAAAGTTGTAGCCATATTGTAACATGGCAGTTAGTAACAAATTTAAATAGCGCGCTTGTCCACCATATTGAAAATGTTGGCTAGTAACAAATTAAATTTGGCGCGTTAGCCGCCATACTGTAAAATGGCCGTCTTATTCAAATAACATATTGGAGTCACGTTTAAATAACACGCGTGCCTGCCATATTTAAAAATAGCCTTCTTATTTAAATAACAAGTTAAATTTCAGTTAGTGTAATGACCATGGAAACACGTCATTTCCTGTGTTCATTTGTTCTAACCTTCACATATTTGTTAACCGTTTGGTAACATACCGAGTCAGCACATGTCTGACGATCTGTCACACCTCCAAGGTTGTTCCGCAGCGGCCTTACGACAATGTCATTTTGGTTATGCACTAAAGTATGCGATTCTCAGCACTTTCTCCACTATAAATTCTGGGGAGTAATTGCTCGTAATCATTCCGTCCTGAACCATTCTTCCGGCCAAAGACCATCAATATAGGCCACATCGTGACTCAGGCTTTGGTGTAATTCTGCGTATCTGGTTCCCCACAAATCCGACGGCAGCTCTTCTCGAAGTTACGCCAACAGACAGCACGAGATGAACATAATCGTCATAGCTCTCTCTCTCTCTCTGTTCGGAGGTAAGTCAAGCTGAGACGTCTGCCAGATCCACGGCATAATTTACACAACTAAATTACGTTTCTAAATTCAATCACCCTTACCGCGTGACAGTACGGAGGTGTGACAGCTGTCGTATCTGTTCTATCTGTTAGTGTTATATATTATCTCTTCTAGTCACTTTATTCAGATTATATTTCTATTACTACAGTTTGTCGTTGTGTTGTCACTACCCTCTTCTAGGTCCCAGGTTCGATTCTCGCCAAACTCGCTTGGCTGGTGGCGGCTACATACTACCATTTCCCTCGTCCCCTTCGCTTAACCCCAGTGACAGGTGCCGGATAGGCAGCGTGCTATCCCACTCCTACCCAGGCACTACATTGGTGGTATCGATGGGTCGACAAATCCCGGTTCACTACAATTGGTGGCAGCGGTGTTCCACAACTCCCGGGGCACTACATTAGCATTAATTAAAAATTACCGCGCTAGCTACCATATTGTAACATGGCCGCGTTATTCAAATAACAAAGTACAAAGTTAGGTTTAAAATTGCCGCGCAAGTCGCCATGTTAGCAAAAATTCAAAATGGCGCATTTGTTTACCATAACAACGCTTCAAAACAATAACAAAGTTTAAACTTACCACTCTACCCGCCATATTACTTCATATTCAAAATGTCAATGGCTACAAGCTATCTACTGTGTTTGTTTACATCCGCCTAGCATAACAAAGTTAACTGATAGGTTTAAAAAAACAAGTTAAAGTTAAGTTTAAAATTACCACGCGTTTCCGCCATATTACTAAAAATTCAAAATGGCGGTAGCGCCAAAATCCAAAATAATAACGAGTTAGGTTTAAAATTAGCGCGCGTGTCCGCCATATTGCAAAAAATTCAAAATGACGCCTTTCTTAAATCAAGTAACCATAATAAGTTGAAGTTAAGCACAAAGGTCATTAACTCCGCCGCCATCTTTTGTTTACATCCAGCAACCATAACAAGGTTTCAAAATAATAACAAAGTTTAAAATTACTTCTCTAGCCGCCATATTGCTAAAAAACTTCAAAATGGCGCCTTTGTTTACCATAACAAGTTTAAAGTTAGGATAAGCACGGCGTCACACTGTCTACCTCACTGTTTACATTGCATCGCCTAGGGCTGTATACGTCACGTGACGATAACAAAGTTTCAAAATAATAACAAATTTTAAAATTAGGTTAAACTGAAAGGTCATTAACCTGTCCGCCATCTTTGTTGAAATCGCATCGCCTGGGGGTGTTTACATCACGTGACAATAACGTTTCAAAATAATAACAAGGTAAATTTAGGTTTAGCGGAAAGGTCATTCACCCCTCCGCCATCTTTGTTGATATCACGTGATCGCCTAAAGGCCTAAAGAAGGGTAGGGAGGGTTAGGTTTGTAAATAATAACAAGTTAAAGTTAGGTTAAGCCTGGCGCCATACTGTCCGGGACAATGTTTACCGCCTGATGGCAAGGGGGAGGGAGGGGAAGGTTAGGTTTGTTTACGTGTGACGCCACTAGAGGGAGCTCAAGTTTAGGTTACAGAGGTCATTGACCCGGTTAAAGGTGTATGCTTAATACTTACAACATTCTACGGCGACGTCCGCCTGTCTACTGACTCGTGAAGGGCGCAAGTCACAGATCATATATGTGCAAGTACACTCACCTAGTTGGGAAACACTCAACTACGATTAGGAAGTGCTTCCCGAAACCAGTCGGCTTTTTTTGGGGTCCTCCTCGTAATAACAAATCCCAACCTTAATTGCAATTGAGTCACATAAAAACAACGGAGAGCTGTGCCTCAGCTAAAGCAGTTAATAGCCAGCATCCTATCGCGGGAGTCCAGGTTCAATCCCAGGCCACTCGTGGGATTTTTGTTGGATAAAGTACCACTGGGATAGGTTTTTTTCAGATTACTTCAGATTTTTCATACCAGTACCATTCCATCAATGCTCCATACTCGTTAATTCATTTATCACAAGTGCTACATTATCTAACAAACTGAAACTGTTAAATAACATATTTAGAATAGAATAGAATAGAATAGAATAGAATAGAATAGAATAGAATAGAATAGAATAGAATAGAATAGAATAGAATAGAATAGAATAAAATAAAATAAAATAGAATAGAATAAAATAAAATAAAATAGAATAAAATACGACCATGAGACCAAACAAGCTTCGAGGCAATGGAAAACGCCCACTTCACCGAGACCGAAAAAAGCAAGACAAGTGAGGTTAAATGTGAAAACGTGCTCAATATTTTCTTCGCTGTTCGAGGAATCGTGCACCGGAATTCGTTCCTCCTGGACAGACTGTCAATCAGAAATTTTACTTGGAGGTTTTGAGGCGATTGACAGAGAATGTTTGAAGAAAACGCCCAGAATTGTACAGATCGGGTGATTGGTTTCTCCATCATGACAAAGCCCCAGCTCACACAGCTTTGTCTGTGACCCGGTATTTGGCCTGTCTGGGATGGACCGTCGTTCCCCACCCATCCTATTCACCGGACGTAGCCCCCTGTGATTTCTTTTTATTCCCGACAATGAAAAAAGCATTGAAAGGATAGAGATTTGCCACCTTGTAGGAGGTGAAAACAGTTTCGCAGGAGGCACTCAACAACATCAAGCTTCAGCAGTTCCAGAGATGCTTCACACAGTGGGAAAAAAGATTGGACAAGTGTATTGCCTCCAATGGAGAGTGTTTTGAAGGGGATTAAGTGTTTTTTGTTCGAAATGGAAATAAATCTTTTTTAAAGAAAATCCGGTTTTTTTGGGTCCCCCCTCGTATATTGATAGCAAGATGTATGGCTAGATGCATTGTTACCTGCTGCAACAACCATTAATTGTCGCTGAAAATTAAATTTAGACGAAGAATTGCTATTCATAAGATAATAATATTTTAAATGGCCCTGCAATGGGCCATTCTGCTTTTGGTTTTTCTGCAGTATTGTTTCACAATTCATACTGGCCCAGAGTGAGCTGGTGTTTTGAGAGGCCATATTCCATGCAATGTGCTTGTACATATGTTCAAACCTTGTTCACACTGTAATTACTCAGCATCAGCTTGGGCTAAATTGCTTCCATCCTGAAGAGGGAGGCAGTGTGTTCCTCCAAAAAGTCAGTATATACCTGCAATGCTGCCTGCTGTCAAAACTCAGATGGCTATGGTGTGAACATTACCTGCTGTGAAAATCTGAGAACTTGTATGTTACATGACTGACTTATGTAAAGAATGTTTTGAATATGCTCATACCTGATTCAGTGTGTCAGTTCAGATTGTTTCTCAGTGTCCCTAAGAATCTCTTAATTTAAATAAATATGAATTATTGATTTCCTTACTTTTTTCTGTATGTGGTCATAATTGTAGGCTAAAAGAAAACTTAATATATTGTAATTTTAGAAACAAATTAATATTTATTGTAGAACATAGTTTCTCACACTGTGGCATGCATACCAGTACTGATATGCCAGCTTTTATTTGCAGGTATACAGCGTTAATGAAAAATCAAAATATAAAAAAGAGAATAAACGCTGTAAAAAATAAATACTACATAAGCCATACATATTTGCTAATAAACTGCATTACTGGCAACATTATATAAATCATCCCCACTGTCAGCTGGTCTTTCTACTTTCAGCCTTTTTATTGAGATAAAAAAGTACTGGTGGTACATTTAAATTGTTGTTTTGTGTAGTAGTACACCTGGGAAAAAATTTGAGAACCTCTGGTGTAGAAAGTTTGAGGTTTTTGTGGCAGTGAGTGTTTATGTTGTGGTCGTCTGTATTATGAGACCATGTGGCCTGGTAAGAGGGTACTTCCGTGAAGAGGGAGACAGTAGGTTCTTAAAAACATTGGTACCCACTTACCAGCATGATATCATAAACTGGTAGACCACAATATAGAGGAGTAGCAGTCAAAAAGTAATTTTGACATATCTGTATGATGTCGAAACGTGCAGTGCTTTCAGTGTTTGCACAGTTGTATCTGGAGCCTCAGAATATTCCTCTTCTTCCTCCTCCTGGCCAGTATCAAAGGAGCTAATTGCACCAAGATGATAAAGTTCTGTGTATTGCCATTGATAGGGTGATATATGTGTGTGTGTATATATATATATATATATACATATAATTCTCCCATCAATTTTCTGGCAGCTTTTGCTATAAATATATATATATATACACACACACACACACACACACACACACACATATAGGCAAAAGCTGCCAGAGGATTGGTGGGAGAATTATATATATATATATACACACACACACACACACACACACACAC
>Ga0268261_10004576_pt1 | contig 10376 bp, 5 predicted proteins | sample TergutNc150P1_FD_190353 | JGI IMG/M metagenome (GOLD analysis project Ga0268261, IMG submission 190353) | Nasutitermes corniger P1 segment gut microbial community from laboratory colony in Florida, USA - Nc150 P1 (SPAdes) (version 2) | ecosystem: Host-associated > Arthropoda: Insects > Digestive...
CCCCCCCCCCCCCCCCCCCTCCAACCCCAGTCACCTTCAATGAGAAAATCTGTGTTTATATCTCCAGAAATTATAAGTTCTGCTTTTGGTTTATAAATATGTTTCAAAAGTTTCATCTAGAATTTTCATACATTAATTCAAATCACCTTGTAGGAGTTGTGTGTTAACTTTGATGCTTCAGTTTCCACTTCAACAGCACAAACTTTCAAATCCTTTCCTTTAGTAATGATATCGCTGTTGAAATATAGTTGGAAATTAACTAAGGTTACACTCTGATGCACGGTCAGCCAATCATCAAGATGTGAAAATAAAGTTTAATATATGGATTAGTACATTCACAGTCAGGCTACTACTGCTACTATGGTGATTAATTGCAATTACGAGCAAGTAATGACTGAGCTACTGCACTTACATGGAACGATCAATTGCTCCACTTTCATTACCGAGGCCCAAGCCATAATAGCACAGTGCACCAAGTCCAAGTGCTGCTCCTCCAGCAATGGCACCCTTACCAACATTAAATGCTGTAAATCAACAAACACATTCAATGATAGCTAAAATCTGAACAGGTCTGCTTATAGAGGAGTGGAGTATACAGTAAATAAGGAACCCTTTCTGCTTCGTTCTTAATTCAACAATGATACCAATCCCTCTACAGGACCTTATTAGTCATCCGCGTCTGTTGCGGTGTGCCTCCCATTCCAATACAGGACATAAATACAGTAACCCCTCGCCTAATGCAGATTTCAATACGCACGACTAAAAATATTTACATACTAAATTGGTGAAAAAAATTTGCCAAACGCTGAAAATTTAAATACATGTAGATGAATGTGTGCAGTCACTTACTCAACCCCATGCAAGCTCGAAACAATCAGATACTGCGCAAATGTAAAAAAATGCATACACTTTAAACAATGACAGTCGAGAGGGGTGTCTATTAAGGGTCTGTGTTCACATAAACATATTTTACCCACAAGCAGTTGGTATGTGGTTTTGCTCAACATGATGTGTTATCACTCCTCCTCTACCCCAATCCCAATGTTTGACAGGGGATCACTGCATTAAAGAAACTAACTCGATGGTTTTCATCACATCTGGTATGGGCGGTGTGACTCTGGAGACTTCTCAACCTTGACGAATCACTGTAAGGTGCAATGTGAAAGCTCTATGGTAACATGTTATGAATATATATATGAATGTCAGAGGAAAAAAGTAAACAGCCACTGCAATGAATGTACTCTTAACATTCACCATAATCCAGCTCACTTCCACTTGGTGTAAGAGTGCTGTTGAAAAACTGAAACACAGCAATGGACCTAAGGGAAGTACGGGAGCATGACAGAGAATGACGTTTCTGCCTGTAGTTATATAAAAAAATAAAAAGATAAAAAAACTTAGACAAGTGCGATGGGCTAACTTCATAAATACATAACAGATGCAATGCAACAAAGGAAAGTCAAATTATGGCTAGAAGGACGAGTGACGATAACATAAGAAGTTTTCATCAGTAACTTAAATGCCACATTATGTAAGGACAGGCATCACTTGACATATTTTCTCAGTGTGGGAGTACATACCTGTAAATTTTAAAACAAAGACACATGTATATTTTGTTGCATGCATACCTATGCTTAGTCACCACTTACAATCATTTTACAATAATTGTAACTACACTTCACAGTCCTGTAACATACATATCAGACCACAAATATCTATTATGTATTAAATATCAATGGAGGAGGTATGTCAAAAATGTCAAGAGTATTATCACTGCTCAAAAGACAATAAAAACTTACAAAGTGCAACTGAGGGATGATTCACATTGTTTGTATGTCATCTTCTACAGAGACAAATCATTTCTGAGGTAAAATAAAAGTGCTCTCTTTTTTGAGAAGAGTTCACCCCCCTGTGAAACACCTACTAATATCACTCCATTCAACAGTGTGTTTGCATTCAACACGTCAAAAACCACTTAACAGAGATTCCATACATTCTGTAATTCAGAACCTTATGAAAACATATTACACAATTTCATCTTTTATTTAGACTGATCAATTGGAATGACCAAATTACATTAAGACCTACATGCATTTCTTTGCTGCATGTTTGCAGGCATGCACCATGTACATGCACAATTCTCCTCACACCAGACTGTACTGCTATACTAGGATATGGGGAAAACCAAACCACCTAGGGCACCAGATTTGTAGATGAGTGCAGACAGATCATAAATGCACTAAAATGTCAGTATGAACATTTTTCATATGTAAAAGAATACAAATATGAAGCTGCTATGATTTGCGGTTATACCTATCAACTACACAACACCCAGAATGTGTATCAGTGGAAGACATGCAAATCTGAGTGGAGACAGTTCATACACATAAAATATTTCTTGTATGTCAAAAATACACCATAGCAATAGTGTGAAATTTTCAGATTGTCTGTTGGATGTGCTGTAATCAGAATGCATACTGGTGAAAACTGAGCACAAGAACTGGAAGATACTAAGTAATTCAAGTACTCATTTGTGGTTTCTTCTGTTACTACCTGACACAATGCAATATCTGAAAGAAAGGTGTAACAAGTTCTTCCCAGAGCATCCTGCTTACAGAATCAATTAAGACTTTATGATGTTAAGAAGTGCACTGTAAACTCTACTGTACTGAGACTTAAAAAATACCTGAATATTACATCTATTCATTACCTGTTTCACCAGCTGGTGCCATAGCTCTTTCTCTAAGTGTCTGTCGTCTGGATAAACGTCGAAAGGCACTTCGGGCATCATCAGCAAATGTACGAGTCAAATTCTTGGGCAATGATGGGCGCATTAATGGTGCTGCTTTAACCAGAGATGCTTTTACCACAGGTGTTAAGCACCCATGGTGCACCTTCATACAGATTGTCAGCATCATTTCTAATAAATAAATACAAAATATAAATAAAGTAAGTAAAAATACAAAACCACAGATGTTGTGAAGGGGGAGGCTCTTGACAGATACAGTCATTCCAAATATCAACAAAGCCACTGACATGGACAACTTCGAATTCCAGGAAGTTTTTAAGCCTAAATAGTATGATCAAAAGTTTCAACTTTCTACATCAATTACTTTCAGAGTTATAAAATTCTGGAGTATGATCTTATATTGAAGTTCATGAAAAAAATATACACACAGCCATTCCACGTCAAATCAACATATTTCAAAAGCAAATCTACACTACAGCTGCCCTGCAATGTGGCTAACATGGAGCTGACAATTTCCTGATATTGTCCACAAATTCTTGGTGGGGCATCAGACTAGACTGAGGACAGCCAAACCAGCTCCTCAAGCCCAAGAACACTGGACCACTCACAGCGATCACTGGACAAAAGCAGACCAGGAGAACCTAGAAAAGTCAGCATGACAAGGCAACTGCCGGTCCATGCTTAACACTGCATCAGACTCTTGACATTACTGCCTGACACCTGCCTCAACTCCAAGGTCCACTTTTGACCCACATTCAACTCACATTACTGTAAAATCTGAATTGCACCGTTTTGAAATAAATGATACTGTGGCTTCAGTTCTCTTCAGCAGGCAAGGAAACGTTAGTCCCTCGAGCCTGCTCTTGATGCTTGCCTCTTCCCAGTAATCCAATGGTCTGAGGCAGATTATTAAAAAGAGGACCTATGCAAGCAATAAGACACTGTATCAGGGATCTGGCAAGCCAACAATAATAAACACCAAGAGCAATAAACTTGTGGTGGACTCGGTAAAAAGAGAGACAGAGAGAGAGAGATTTCCAGTATTCAAAAAGGACATGGAACCTGTGAGAAATATACAAATATACTGCAAAATTCCACAAAAGTTCAGAAAATGAAGCTTGGAACAATGCATTAGTAAAGGAAATCTTAGAAAGTTTTAATATTGGGTGGACCCAAACTGTTTCTTCTTTGAATAAGACTCTATAACCACTAAAATGTCACAAGTACCTGAAGGAAAAATTTTCGACAGTTAAAAGGGCCTTGGAAAGGACACTACTCAATGTAACAAAATAATATTGAAATCTCAATCCCATGACGATTCATGTATCTACAACCTAACCTACAATTTTTGTATAAAAAAGTGGCCTGAAGATGACTAACAGTTGAAACATACAGCATTTAAGAAATAACATATTACTATCCACTGCTAATAAAAATTTGTGGAGATGGCAACCACTTAATTACCACTTAAATGCAAACACAATGGAATGCGGAACATTAAGTAACAAACTTCTGTGGTAGTGGCAGTTCAGTTAAAGGTGAAATGACAGCACACTGAAGAAAAAATTTCATACAATCGAATATTCAGAAACAGTGCAAAGGTTCAAATCTGAATGGTTCTTCCAAACACCTGGTCAATTAGAAAAGCATGATGCCTGAATTACACATTTCATATCATCATGAAATTAGTGGCTCAGAAATTCTGTGAAACCCAAATGCAAAATGAGACAAAGTTCTGCCTCCTGTAACAGCTAAAATGGTGAAACAAGGATTTTTAATAGTATGCGGAGTTAAAAGAAATTATCAGCTGGACTATGTGGAATCCACAGAGTGCGCATGTACCATTTTTCAGAAATGAAGAAAAATATGAATTCAGAAGGACAACTGTATGGCATGGCTGCAAATTATGTAAAAACATATGAACACTGCATCCAAAACTACTGTATTTTAGCAAGTGTGAGTTTATAATGGAAAGACTGAGAAGTGTCCAGAGACCAACCTAATAAAAATATTGATCAAATATTTGAAGATAACAATGTAGAAAATACAACCTACAAACAGCAGATAATTACTGATAACAATTCTGAAAAGAATAATGCAACCTTGCAGTAACCTTAAGTCTTCTGCTGAAAAGTTAAACACTGTGCTTCATCACACCTTCACAGCAGGACAGCAACAATTAGGACTGCTCATGCCGACTACTAATTATTCTTCACAAGTACCCATTATGCTCCTTTAATCTTCCTACTCCAAAGCCGTGGCTTGGGTAGGTGTTTTCGTTCCCAACACGAGTGACCACAATAGCCACCCCTAAGACATAATTTATTTTGCCAAAAATATTCATTTTGTCACCCATTTTCCCACCTGCTGGACTCAGCAACGTAGGGTGGCAGCACCACCTGCAACCCCCACCCCCACAGCACTATCCAAAAGCCTAAGGTATGAGAATTAAATGTACATTTGGTGCCATCGTGCTGTCACTAAAATATGAAATCAACGCTGAGCCCACATGAGCTAAGGGTTATACTTCCCCTACCTTCCTACCCACAGTCTATGGTTTATGGACCAAATGTTGCCTGCTTCAGTTCTGTAACTTAAATGCAACTTTAACGTACGCGGATTACTTGCTTTTGCCTCCATTCTTCAAGTCTCAAACCCTAATCCTAGTACAATAAACTTCTTGGCGGCACTCGGGTTTGTCGTCATCCATCTTGAGTACCCTGGACTTAAAGCTCTATCACCATCCTTCATTAACCCTTATATACAAAATGGAACAAACATAATGACTCTGAGAGTCTTGGTGGCTGGTGTGGATGTATACACACGCTTACATTACCATCTTCATGACAGTACTGTATAGTACACTTGGTATCTAACAGCACGTGGGGGGTGTTAAAATTTTGCTAACCTATACGTCGACTGCATTAGAGCTCTCACGCCATTCGGGATCAAATTGAAATCATTCTTCAAACCACTGACAATATGCATTCGATCACACGAATTTTCTAATGATCACGATAATTATCGGGTTCCAGTAATCAAATAATGGGTTGCGGAATCCCACAAATATATTGCGACGCGAAGTTGCACCAGTATGATGCAACAGCACAGAACCGGATACTACTATTCTCAAGTCTAGGTTTCAGATGTATGACGACCTATTGAAATAGCCACAATCAAAACACGATATTGAACATCTGACGCTCTTATGTCTACAATGATAATTATTTCCTTCAAATCGTAACACAGCGACACACGTGATGCCAAACCAGCGCGTAATACTACAATCATGTACATCATTGACATGTAAAGTAAGCACTGCCACCGGGTGATAACCCAATTGCAGTTAATAAATATTATTATTATTATTATTATTTGCGAATACCAATACCAACCGTCTTTCAGCACGCAATATTCGTTTCAAACAGTTACACAAATTCAAGCTCAAGTGCTGTAAGTGCAATGTCCTGCAGTTTCGTACACGTCCCACAATTTGCTTTCAAAACCACTTTTCAACGCACATAATGACACAAACAATTACTGTAACACCATTGATTGCCACCATGCCACAACGCCGATGTCGAGAAAATTGCGTATTCCTGACACCTGGCGCAATGAATTTAAAATACGCATAATGTGTGCCTGTTATTGTTTTTGTCAGCTGCCAAAAGATGTCCTAGTATGCGCGGGAACCCTCAGAGGCACAGATCGTCTAGTATGGTAACGGTAATAGTCACGGGCTATACTAAATGATCTGTGGTCACGGGTAACGGTTCATATATAGAAAAGTACTGCATTTGCACTGAAACGGTCCCCATGAAACCACATTCACATTAGTTTTGTGTGGGGAAATTTAAATATGAAATCCCTAAAAAGAAAAGATTCGTATGGATACGAAGAAATCCGTGTTAAAATTTTACAATTGAGTGTACCCTTTATTATATCTTCTTTAACTTATATATGTAACAGTCACTTTCTTCCAGAGTTTTTCCTGATAGTTAAAAATTCTCTATAGTTAAACCAATATTTAAGAAAGGTGACAAACTTAGAACTTTGATTCCTTTATTGATACCAACTTGATACACAATTTTTATATAAATTACATAAAATTAAGTTCCTCTACATGTTTCGAGCGTCATCCGCTCATCTTCAGGAGGTCAATTATGTTAAATGTACATGTATGCAGCCTCTGGTATTCTCATTCTCTGCAGGTGGCCGTCTTGTGCACTTGCTAAGGGGAGTCTCCCCTTAGCAAGTGCACAAGATGGCCACCTGCACAGAATGAGAATACCAGAGGCTGCATACATGTACAATTATCATCACTGACCTCCTGAAGATGAGCGGATGATGCTCGAAACATGTAGAGGAACTTAATTTTATGTAATTTATATAAAAATTGTGTATCAAGTTGGTATCAATAAAGGAATTATACTACGACGCACGGCCTACCAAATCTCAAGATTTACAACTTTGAATTACAGACCTGTATCACTATTAATATCTTTCTCCAAAGTCTTTGAAAAACTGGTTTATGCTAGATTATACAACATATATGCACAAACAACATACTTGTCAATGAACAGTATGGGTTTAGAAACAACAATCCTGACTTACCAGTTTCGCTCTTGTTCATCTCTCTGGCTGGAGGAGAAGGCCTACAGATACAGGGAGTAACTGGAAGTATAGTGCATACACAGCCATGAACAGTGGACAGGGGTTATCCTCCAGCTTGTGGAGACTAGAAAAGAGACTAATAACCAGTGATAATCCAGCTCTCGACCGCGAATCTAATCCACGTCTGATTTTTTAGCCCTCTAAAGCTGCAAAAAGGGTGCGGATTAGATTTGAGAATATAGGGTAGTAAGTGCTCCCACAGATAGTTACAAGAGGTGACATGGATGCTTGTGGCCCTTAAAAAGTCTGTAATGAGAAGGTGTCTCCTCTTGGGAACATTTCCTCCATTCCTTCAGTGAATGAATGAGAAGTCTCCAGGACCTGCTTGAGAAAAGGCCATTCTACCCGTACATGTTATTGGGATGGAATTCAGTGTCAGTTGGCTCCTTAGTAATATTCATGTAACAGGATTTAGTGGAGAGAATTTTGGGCTTCTGGAGTTGGATATGATATTTTCTGCTGAAGCTACGCTCAGCCAGTGCCATTTGTCTGGTTGTCCAAACCATATGGGCCAGTCAGGCTATTTCCCCCTAGTTTCTATAGCCCAACCACTGTGCCCAATGTACACCTGACCACACTCGCACAGTCTGCAATCACAAGTCTAGACTAATGTTTATAGCATCTATGTAACCAAATTCCAGTGTCCAAAACTTTAGCATACACTGCAGAGGTTCTTTGGGTTCAAATGGCAGAATGAATGTGATGGATGAATTGGAAAGGATCCGTTTTAAGCAGTGTCACATCGTGTTCCTGAACGGAATAAAGAAAATCATGAAAAATCTTAATCAGGCTTCCTGGTCTCCCAGCCTAAGATATGAATTTTATACTTTACTGGGCAGACAATATGAGTGCCACTCACTCAAATGCAATACTTGGTAACATGGTGGAATTAAGAAAGTATGTGTTCCTCTGTTTAGAATTTATTTAACACTATTTTTCATTTCCTCTGTAACCTTAAACATTGGTCCATGACCAGGAACAATCCAGTCTGCAATTTTCAGTACCATATTCCGGTTCTGTTGCTGCTTGTGTGGGTCATCACTACCAGCTACATGCTGCCAAAGTGTGGGGTTAGTAATGTCCTCTTCCCGTTCAAACAAGTCACCTACAAACAAAAATTTATACTTTACATACAACTGTAATAGCCTCTTGACCTAAGAGTCATGAAGACAACTCAAGCCTGTATCTTACAGTTTCTCAGTGTAAAATGCAGGAACACAGGCAGGGCAGCCAGTAAGTAGCCTGTTGTGCCACTACTGAAGAAGAAAAGTAGTGTGGTAGAAATGTTTAAAGATGTCAGGTACTAATGTGTATTTACTCCAAACAATACAAAGCAATACTATTACAGGCCTGGACAGGCCCTGAGGGTTCCAGGAGGTTGAGGCTCCCAGATTTCAAGACAGTCGGCACATGAAGGTGGTAAGGTTGTCAGCCCTACACACCAGCTGCCTTTACCCCCAGGAAACATTCGTGGTACTCATTTCTGTTACAGGCTGAGTCGACCCCAGGGCCATAGTGCGGCCTGAAGGATTACGTAAATGAAAAAATCCAATGACACCATGGGAAATTGAACCCGTGACCTTCTGGCTTGTAGCGCAGTGCTTCAACCAACTGCGCCACCGTGTGCCCCCACTCTAAACAATATAAACACCTTAATCCTCATGAACAACAAATTTCTGTGTTTGAATAGCTTGAGTTTTCCAGTGACAGATTCTAGCAGCTAAATATGGAAATTTCTCTCTGAAAATCCCTCTCTTTCAAGTCTTTCATATGCTGCACAATATCATTCCATGCAGAAGGTTGTATTTTGTCTCCTGCAACAGGTGCCTACTGCTCAATGTCAGAAATCCTGAAGGTGGTGTTCTTGTCTGCCACATGACATCAGTGGGTTGTAGTGGCAGTCATATGGCAGCAATTGCACTGCTGTATAATCATGCTGCATGGCAATGGTGTCAACTTCATAATATTTATGCAGCTTATGCATCTTAGGCTGCTGCAATAACTCCAGGAGTGTTTGTGAGGATGAGTAAGAAATGTATTTCTGGATAGTCATGCCATAATGTCTGCTTTTCTTGTGCTGGCACACAAAACTTTTACCATGAAAACTGAGTGGGTGATGGCATTATCCACTATAATGACACAATCAGGAGCTATGTATGATAGAACTGTTTAGTGAAACACACTTCACAATCCCCTGAATTGATCTCACCATGGATAATCTGTTCAGGCCTTCGATTTGTAGAAAAAAACTAACTTGCTCTGTGGAATACAACCTGTTAAAGCTGAACCAGCATTTCATTAAACAGGGTGACTTCCTTAGCCAGCAGGAAGCTGCATGCCACAAGAACCATTGTTTGTTATGTCAGCATCTAGTTTTGGTATGGCTGTAGTTTACCCATGTTTGGTCGAAGTAATCAATGTCAGCTTTACCACTGCATCTAATTTCATGCATGTTCTTGTGGCTAGGATATCACTCCATTCCAACAAAAGTCTTTCTCTCATCACAACACTTGCTATCCTTGAAACACATGCTCTTCTATTTTCAAATCACAGAATCTTGGCTGCCTTGTTTCTGACAATAGCATGCCCTCCAGCAAGTTGATGTTGTTGTGATCTCCATATAACAGTAAGATAATTCATCACAATAGCCACACCTTCACATCAAATCAGCTTCTCTAAAAAGGAAGATGCTGAAACCTTTAAAAATAACACACTGATGAATAACTCACAGCATTATTTGGTTACATCTGGGATGGAGTAAATATCTGACTCCATGCAGCAGAATCCTTTATAAGAAGCCAACAGGTTCTCGGCTAATGAAGAAATTCCCCACATTTTATAGAACCCGAAGGTTCATTGCCACATTCACAAGAGCCTGCCACCACCTGTCCATATCCTGAGCCAGGTCAATCCAATCCACGAACACAACATCCCCCCCCCCCCCCCCCCCCCC
>Ga0268261_10004577_pt1 | contig 10375 bp, 8 predicted proteins | sample TergutNc150P1_FD_190353 | JGI IMG/M metagenome (GOLD analysis project Ga0268261, IMG submission 190353) | Nasutitermes corniger P1 segment gut microbial community from laboratory colony in Florida, USA - Nc150 P1 (SPAdes) (version 2) | ecosystem: Host-associated > Arthropoda: Insects > Digestive...
AGCAGATACAGTTTTTAGTACTCCTGATGATGGGTGCTGTGACACCCGAAACATGTAGAGTGACTGTGCAGTAAATAAATGTCTGCATACTGTTGCATCAAGTTGGACCTTTTTATTAACATTGAACATATAGTAAATTAATTAGGTGGCTACTCTGTGATGCAAAATTGTGATAATACATTGAGAGCTGTTGTCCAAAAGACATATATATCAAAGGAATATTTGGTCTTGTGGTAAAGGTATATGAAATCTTATTAGCTAAATTGCATTTTTTACGACTTCTGAGTAACTGCTGTAAACTAGTTCAGTTCCTGCCTTAAAGACAGAAAACGTGAAGTATAAGTTATGTAATGCAGCTGAACATTTCTTTGGGATCTGGGGACAAGTAAGACCTGGAGATTCTCCGGGGTCGGTCATAGTGTCTTGGTTTTGCATCACATAGAAGAATGATTTTTCTCTAACACAAAGTACCTCATGACAGTCCATAATATTCTTCACTGATTTCTGTACTACATATTGAGTATAATGAGCACTAAATAGGAGAGTTATTAAATAGGAAAGTCCTTGGTTGTGAACCAAGTAGGTGAGGACAGGATTTCAAATGATTGAGCTTTGGCTAGCAGTTGGCAAAGGAGGTAACTGATATCATGAAACTTATATGTAAGAAAAGTTTAATTTATTTACAGGACTCGAGATGCAACGTTCAATGAGGAGGAAGGTACCGTACGGTTCTTTCTCCGTGGGCGGCCAGTTGTCCTGCATGCTCCCACAGCCATTGCTGAGAACTATGATGTGATGAAAGTGGCCACAGCACCCCAAACTCGCTTGAAACTTGAATGGGTGTATCCTTTAAAAGTTCAGTTTTATTGTATATTTTGAAACCATATGCATCAAACATAGTGTACACTACACCTTAAAATACCACCAGTTTGCCACGTAATATACTGGAAACATGATTACTCAGTCGTATCAGTTTGAAGATGGATGTGACATAATATTGTGAATAGTGTAATTTTCAGTCCTGAGACATCCCATATAATGCAAGCTGCAAGACATGACAAAGTGTTTAGCAGTTACTTGAAGCAGATCTTTTTAATACAAAATTTGATTATTGAGCTTGGATGTAGAGTTAGAGCATTAACAGAAATAAAATTGAAATAATATATGCATAAATAAATAGTAATTTATGAAGTTTTAACATATTAAATAACAAAACATAAATCACTGTTTAATAGGTCATTGTAAACTGTATTGATTGCATGAAGAATTGTGTAAGTGTTTTCTCTGAGGATGGACCAGAAACTTTGAAACTTGTTGGAGTAGGAATAAAAGGGAGGTGCTGTTACCACACCAGTGTGTGTACTAAAAATGTAAAGGTAAATTTTTGCCATGTGCACATCATGAAGACATTAATGGGAGGTTGGGGTATAACTTCACTCACACCCAACCTCAGTGGTTAACTTTGTGCCCCAGCTGCTTCATCCCAGGAAAGAACTCTGGTACCCATTGAACAGGAGGCTGTCTGGGCTTCAGAGCAAGCCTGGACATTTTAGAGCAGGGAAAAGTCTCATGCCTGTACTGGGATTTGAAGCCCCCAACTGTCCAGCCTGTAGCTTCTTATACTGGCTTCACGATTCCTGCTTCCCATACATGTGTACTTGGGATAGTGTTTATTTATGACATTGTAATTGAAGTACATGGTAGATAATGAACCAATTTAAGATAATGGCAGTTTGGTACTAATAGGATGTTAAACAGGTTGCAGGAGGGAAATGTGATGGCTTTGAAATGAAACAGACTTAAACCAAAAAGAAAGTATTTTAACTTGTTATTGGTAGACACAGTGAAGTAATTTTGAAGTGTTTTAAACACATTGTGTACTTTTCAGCAGTGGTATCACTAATTATATGGTGACTTGCATCCATCTGTATACATTGTTATCCTGTGGAGTGTAAATTCTCCATTACTTGCCATATCTTATCGGTGAGTGCTGCTGCAGTTTCTTCTGTGATATTCTGCTGCATTTCAGCAGTAGACCTAGGGTTACAAGCATGTTGGTCCGAAGATAATCCTGTAAGGAAGCAGTCACAAGGGAACGAATCGGGACATACTGTGGGCCACCTAGCATTCCCATTCTGCGAATCGCATACAAATATTAAAATTTTCGGCCTTTGAAAATATGGCTACAAGTATTAAGCAATTATGGCTCGAATAATTGCAGATCTTTTGTGAGCACTTTTTTACATCTTGGGTAGTGGTGAATTATGAAATATGGCAGACAAAGCACACTTCTCTCTCGGTATATAAGTAAGCAGAACTTCAGTTATTTTGAAGAACAGAATTCCACTCCACCATTGGTCGCTTCACAGTAAAAATTTGACAGTGGTGTGATGCAGTATGCTGTGTAGTGATTGTTACATGCTTGTTTTGAGATGATGAAAGCATTACAGTAACTGTAACATCAGAAAAATACACCTGATTGTTAGTCCAAAATTTGTGTTTCCAGCAAGATGGGTCAGCAGCTCACACACTGCATGACACTCAATGAAAGTTCTGCAGAAAGTATGATGTGGTGGAATGAGGATGTTCTGTTGCCTGCAAGATCACCTGATTTGTCTGTATGTGACTGCTGCCTTTGGGGGTTCCTGCCATGCAAGGTATATGAGGCCTGATCAAACAGGACCTACTGAGTTCATTTTTCTAGTACCTTGCATCGCACTGTGAGGTTTTTGATTGGGCCTCATATATTCTAGTCACCCAATATTTACCACAGAAATGGAATAGAATTGTAGGAAAGGAAATGGAACAATACTGGTGGAGGTGGTATGGCAAGCAGTGGGGATTTTACATTCCATAGTGCATCAGTGGAAGTGATGTCATTGACAGCCTCTGTGTGTGTGTGTGTGTGTGTGTGTGTGTGTGTGTGTGTGTGTGTGTGTGTGTGTGCATGCGCGCGCGCGCGCGTGTGCGTGTGTTCATGCGTGCTCGTGCAATGTCTTTTCTAACACATGGAATTTTATTAAAAAAATAAAATGTGGAAGTAATAATCTTGCTTATGTTTCGTTTAAAAACTTTTAACCTTTAAGAACCGTGCATCCTATACGTAGGACGGGTGTACCGCTACCCTCCAGATGTTGCATTTTATATATTTTTTCAGCAAATATAAGTACTGAGTATTTTAAACATGCTGCACACTCTCTGTTTTTCTCTTCAAAATGCCGTTTATTTCATAATGCTACCTTTTTTGGTTCATGTATTATTCACATTTTACATACAGGGTGTGCTAAAATTTAAATATAAAATTTAAGGTTTGTAAGTCCGTGCATCGTCGTACAATTCAAATAAATCACCAACCTGATGCAACCATTTTTCAGTTTATTATCCTGACGTCTGTTTACAGCTCAACATGTTTCGGGCGTTTTCCCGCCCATTATCAGGGGCTCAATGACTGCAGTGGCAGCCACTGGTTTTACCTTCATATCGTGGTGACAGTCATGCTGTGTTCGTGGTCGCGCCGGCCAGTCTGACCACGAACACTATCACCACAATACGAAGGTAAAACCAGAGGCTGCCACTGCAGTCATTGAGCCCTGATGATGGGCGGGAAAATGCCTGAAACATGTTGAGCTGTAAACAGACATCAGGATAATAAATTGAAAAATTGTTGCATCAGGTTGGTGATTTATTTGAATTAAATGTAAAACTCCAGTGCCAAAAGGTTAAATTGGTCTGCCACATTGTGTGTGTAGCAGTAAGGGAACAATTGTATGAAATGCTGCTGTAAGGGAATTTAAAATTTGTATAAGGACAGCTTGTACAACGAAGGACACTAGAAGGTTTTTATAAGTTTAATTGGAAAGGAGGGAAAGAGTGTACGAGTGTGCATTAAACTAGTAATGAGAATGTTGTTGGGATGCAAAATTTTCCCATGTGAAAAACTGGCTGTCAAAAGCACAATTTCCCACATTGCAGGAGTTATAAATACACACTTGACTTCTGCTGATGTGGAGATGCACTTTATGATTGATTACTTCTTGTTATATAAGAGACAGTCAGAAAGTGAGAGTGAAGGTCATTCCATGACAGCCTATGTAGGCACAGACAAGAGGTGGAAATGTAGCTCCTACCTATTTTCTGCCCAGCAGTAGGAGGTGGGCACCCATTTGGTCCTTTGACAAAAAGCCTGCAAGGATACCATTATGCCAGTGATGAGGCACTGCACCAGTGGATGCAGAGGAGGGAGGGCAACTTTTATTAGGCAGGAATATGTGCTCTTATCAACAAAGATGGAGACTGCATCAGAAACTAACTATGCCCTGACCAATGCTGTAGTAACACTGTGAAATTTTCACATGTTCAACTTGTCAGTAGCATGAAATAAAAACTAGAAAGCATTACTTTCTGACAGCCCCTTGTATAAGACATTATTCAAGCCGAAGACTTATAGCAGAATCTAATAACAAAATAAAAACAACATGGAACATAATAAAGAAAGGTACAGGAAAAGTACATTCATTGGAACAGGTTCCCACCATACTTGCAAATGAAGAAAAATTATAGGATCCTACAGATATGGCCAATGCCTTCAGTAATTTCTTCATAACTATTACTGAAAAATTAAACATTCAGCAAACAGGGAAGGGAAATTCTACCTCAATTCTAAAAGTTTAATTTCCTGGAAACTTCTCCAGCCTAAAAATAATCCCTATCATTGAAGCTGAGATAAAAAGTATAATACATTTCCTTAAAAAAAATAAATTTAGGTTATGATGAAGTAACAAGTAAAATATTGAAAGCTTGTGCATCTCTCATTAGTTACCCGTTAATCTACATTTATAATCACTTGCTATATACAGGTATTTTTTGTGACTGTCTTAAAATTGCAGTAGTAAAACCAGTTTACAAGAAAGGAGACAAAAATAGTATGAAAAATTACAAGCTTATCTCATTATGCACGCTTTTTTTCTAAGGTACTAAAGAAAGCTATGCACAGTAGACTAAGCTTAACACCTGCATGTAAACAGCATACTGGTCACAGAACAGTATGGTTTTAGGAAAAGGATATCAACTGAAGATGCTGCCTTTTGTAGTGTATTCAAATCTGTTAACCAAAAATGCATATTGGAAGAATTTTCTGTGATTTGATAAAGGCTTTTGTGTGCATGAATCATGAAATTTTGGTAGCTTAATTACATTTCTATGGAATTTGGGGAATGCCTGAAGTGTGGTTCAGGTCCTGTTGAACTAATAGAAGACAGAAAGTTAAGTAATGTCACCTGATTCAGCCCAAAATTTTTTCTCTGACTGGGGTACGTTGAAACATGGAGGTACCCAAGGAACAATTCTAGGGTCTGTGGTGTTCATAATATAAATAAATGGCCTTCTCATAAAAATAAATTCTGTATCAGAACCACTATTATTTGTTGATGATACTAGTGTCATAATTTCAAGCAGAAATTTTTAAGTTTTCTGCTCAGTGTCAAATTAAGTTCTCTCTTGTATGATTAAATGGTTTGCTACCAATAATTTAGTTCTGAATGTAGATAAAATGAATATAATGAAACAGATAACAAAGAATTCATCACATTCCACATTACATATTGGTTATAAGGAAAAGTATGTAGAAGGAACAATGAATAACAAAATTGTGTAGTTTACAAACTGATAACCACATAAATTGGAAGAACCATATTGAGCAAATGATTCCTAAATTAAGTGGAGCATATTATGCCGTTAGGTGAATGGTCCATGTCAGTAACATTAACACTCTCATTTCAATTTACTATGCATATTTTCATTCTGTTAGAAAATATGGAATAATTTTTGGGCGTAACTTTCAACATTGGGAAGGTTTTTACTTTACAAAAGAAAATCATCAGAATTGTGGCTGGTACACAACCTAAAACTTCATGTAGAAATCTGTTTAAGGAAGTAAAGATTCTGCCTGTTCCATGCCAGTATATACTTTCATTAATGAACCTCTTTATCAGTAATAAGGAAATTTTTCAAACAATTTCATCTGTACACAATATTAATACAAGGAACAAGCATCATCATCATAGACCAAATGCCAACCTATCTTGTTTCCAAAAAAGTACATTCTATACTGGCATAAAAATTTTCAACAGTTTGCCACCAAGTGTGCCAATCCTCAAGAAGGACAAGGCAAAATTTGAACCAGCCTCAAGAAAATACCAACATAGACACTATTTTTACTCTGTAGATGAATTTTTTATGTGTTAAGATGATACACAGTCCTATTTTTGTAAAATGTTTGTAGTATTTTACACTTTAAATTTTTGTATATTTGTGTATTTATGATTTGTTCCACAGTCTACTGTTCTTACAACATGAAATGTATGTATGCATGCATGCGTGTAGCTATGTACTTGATATCCACCCTTCTATCGTTATTGTGATATATGAGGTTCTCACGGTGGTGACAGAAAATTACTGTCATTTGAGATGTGATGTTGCATTATCTGGTAGATAGACACCATTGTTTCAAAGGTGCCTGCTGCCTCAGTCTTGTGGTTAGTCTCATTTAGTCTTAATATATGTCAGAACTGTTGGTATGAATATAATGATCTTAACAGCATACAGGTATGGCTATCGAGGTCGTGACTGCCGTTCCAATCTGTATCTACTTCCTACGGGAGAAATGGTATTTTTTGTGGCAGCTGTAGTTGTTCTATATAATGTAGAGGAACAATCTCAGAGACACTACCTTGGCCACACTGATGATGTTAAGTGGTGAGTCTGCTAGAGTATGAAACTGCATTTATCTAGAAGTATGGTAAATGGCAGGATTATTTGAAAGAGAGTAATTGTGTTGTAATTTCAGGACAGTTTGATTTCATGTTGCTATGAGGCTGTATTGTCGGTCAGAAAATGAGTTTACACAGCGTACATCTTAAAGTTAGTGAGACAGTATTTATTTTGGGGTAATACAACATCATTATAAGAATTGTAACTGTCTTCCTATGTAGACCCTGCAGAGACTGAGGGCTGTATGCCCTCAGGTAAGCTTTCTTAACCACTGTCTATATACATCAGTTTCTTTTCCTTTCAGCCATCATTTCACCACACTTCCCATGTCATCATTTTTCACTTCCAGGAACTGCATCATTTGCATGACAACACATTAAAAATTAATCGGCTGGAAGCAGCAGTTAAATGATAGTTTTTAAAAGCAAAACACAAACGTATTGACAGGAGACAGGGAAACTCAAAAGTACGGTTTTTCACCGTTGCACCGTGCATGTTGCTTCAGTTATTTCTTTAATATTCCAACTCGTGCCCACAATATATACACTTTGAAAAGCACAAAAATTCACATTAAAAACATGTTTTTAATGTGAATTTTTGTATTTTTTAAAGTGTGTATATTGTGTGCATGAGTTGGAATATTAAAGAAATAATAAAAACTACAGTGTTGTAGTGTTGCAGTCTTCATAGGTACTGTACTGAAAAATAGCTCTTAAAACCCAGTGGTTCATATTAAATACTGACTTTGTAACTTTTTAAGATACATGGCTTTAAAACTCCTTTCTGACTTTCTGTCATATAAAGGAGTTATAGTGTCTATTGGATTCCAGAACAGTGTCTTCAGGGCAAGTTTATTGGTCTCAAGTGTGCCACTGTAAGTTCTGTAATACAGTAAAAGATTATTTTGCTTATGATGTAAATTAAGCTTCTCTGTTTTGCAGCCTTACTGTTCACCCCAACAAACTTCTTGTAGCCACAGGGCAGGCTGCTGGCCATGACAGGAGAGAAGGACGGGTTAGTAACTCAGATATAATGTTAGTGATGTAATTACAATGTAACCTCGATATAGTGAGATTTTATAAACTCATGACATGCTGTTATAATGGGTTCTCACAGTGTGAAGAAAAGCTAAAAATACATGATTTGCAAATCTAGTGTATGTACCTCGGTACAGCACTGAACCACTTAGTTTTGGATGTAGAAATATTTCTTATTTTTTGAAGTGGTTATTTTGATGAAAGTGAAGTTGCCCTCATGCATGCCATGAAGGCATGTGGGAACTGAAGATACAGTTCCAGTCTTTCTTATCCTTGGCACTAGTTGGGGATGAGTGGTCAGCTTCATTTCCTACCACTTGCCCCTGGGGAAAGTGCCCTGGTTCCCATTGGTAGGAGGGTGTGTGGTCCAAAGAGCCAATCTGGACATTTTGAATATGAGAAGGATCTCTTAACATTGCTGGGAATTGCATCATGATTCCTGGAACATACAGCAAATAGTTGAGGTACTATGCGAAGTGTGCTATCTCAGCTTTCAGTTTCTGTGGAGATATGAAAAAAGCAGAAGTACAGTTCAGTGTTTTGTACCTACTTATCATCTATACAGAGAATTTAGATTTTCTCATATTTACATAATCTCATACTCAAAAGCAAGCATTGCCAACCCATACCATCCTATTACTTCACGTTTTGGTGAGCTGACTTCACAGTTATGTAGCAGGTATCAATACAGGGGTTATAATTACTGTCCTCACAACTTTATAACTAATTACAGTATCACATTATGAATAGCAACATGTTTCAGCCACACCAGTCTTCATCAGGCATCAATTTTTACTAACATGTAAATCTTAAAATACCAAAAGTTTGGGTTTTCAGAAGTTACTGACGTATGATAGAGATATTGTATAAAACTAAATAAAATATAGGTATACATAACTAACTTTATGGAGCAGAGTCCTTTCTGAGAAGCTAACAGGTCCTCAGCTAGTCAAGTTCCCCCCATTTTGTAGAACGTGAAGGTCCATTATCACAGTCACACGCACTCACCACCTGTCCCTAACTTAAGCATAAAATATAGGCATGGTAAAATGTTACTATTATTTAAAATTTTATACTCCACCAGATTGTTGATGTTTTGGTAGAGGGTGGTTATAAAACCCTGGTAAAGTTTGTGGTTCAGAATTAGACTCTACAAAGATGTGGTTCAATAACTGTTGTATAACAAATGTATTCTGTGTGTTTGCATTCCATAGGTTCCAGTCTGAAGAAGAAAAAGAATAGTGTAGTGTGTGCAGTTAAAGAATAGTATATGTGCAGTAATATTGAAAAATTGCGATATAAAGCACTGAGTAATCAAAATCACTTACTGTTATTATATTAGGCAGAGATTACTGTACTGCTGTTTATGGGCAAATTGTTGTAATGCTGTATAAATGAAGTGACATACTAGTATAACATTCATTGCCATATATGACATTCAGCTCTCACGTATAAACAAAAAACACCCAAGCAATGCTTCTAAGTTACTAGTGGTTGGTTGAAGAGCACAACTGCCGTTAATGTAAGTACCCGTTTTTCATTGAAGGGCACAACTGCCATTAATGTAAGTACCTGTTTTTTTTTCATTGAAGAACACAACTGTCATTAATGTAAGTACCTGTTTTTCATTGAAGAGCACAACTGCCATTAATGTAAGTACCCGTTTTTCATTGAAGAGCACAACTGCCATTAATGTAAGTACCCGTTTTTCATTGAAGAGCGCAACTGCCATTAATGTAAGTACCTGTTTTTTCATTGAAGAGCACAACTGTCATTAATGTAAGTACCGGTTTTTCATTGAAGAGCACAACTGCCATTAATGTAAGTACCTGTTTTTCATTGAAGAGCACAACTGCCATTAATGTAAGTACCTGTTTTTCATTGAAGAGCACAACTGCCATTAATGTAAGTACCTGTTTCTCCACGTCTCCACAGTTTGTATATAAAAACAGTATTGCCTGCACGCTAATTGTTAAGTCACTAAAACTTTATAGTGTGTCCAGTCACTAAATGCAGTAATTACATTTTGTGTCCACTGCATGCAAAAACCAAATTAGTGATAAAACAATTTGCTGGAAACAGCAGTTTAGTAACTTAAGCCTATATAATTACAGTAAGTGGTTTTGTGTAATTCATTTTCATATTGTAATTTTTCAGTATTGTTATGGATACTGTGTTATCATTTAACTGTAGTAGATTGGAACCTCTAATATACAAAATTATGCAACATGTTTTTATACAATATATGCCAATTTGCTGTGATACAGTGGTATAACAACCACTGCCTGATATAATAACAGTAATTGGTTTTGAGTTTCTAATATTCATTGGTGGCTGGTGGCTAGGGCTGAGGCTGGGATTATTTTGTGATGAATTAGAAGGCCTAATAGAGCGCTACTTTCAGCACAGCCACTCAACCATTTATGTTAATATATATAGCAGGGCTCAGTTTTCTCACTCAAGTTCGTATTCTGCTCAATGATGAAAGAGAACTAATTAACCCTTAGGCTTCTAATGTCATATATATATATATATATATGGAGCACCTATTCTTGATGTTTCTAGATCAC
>Ga0268261_10004578_pt1 | contig 10372 bp, 7 predicted proteins | sample TergutNc150P1_FD_190353 | JGI IMG/M metagenome (GOLD analysis project Ga0268261, IMG submission 190353) | Nasutitermes corniger P1 segment gut microbial community from laboratory colony in Florida, USA - Nc150 P1 (SPAdes) (version 2) | ecosystem: Host-associated > Arthropoda: Insects > Digestive...
TATATATATATATATATATATATATATATATATATATATATATATATATATATATATATATAAAAAACATTAGTTGCCTAAGGGTTAATATGAGCGCCCAATGTAGTGGGCGCAAGAGGGTTAAGAGTTAATTGTAACTTGATAATACAGAATGCTGTCTGTGTTTATCAGCCCACACTGCACATAACCTAGGCGCCAAACACTTCAAGCACTAAATACAATTCAATCCTCTGTCATGTTTAAAACTTGTACCACAAAATAAAATTATTCGTACGACCATTAACAGTACCTGCGATCTGTCTGCATACAGGACGGTGAGTTGAAGTAAGTCTAGAAGCTTCTGATTCTGTACGAAGGAAATTGTGTGAAAACGTGTTGCTTTTTAAACATAATACAAATCAAGAAAAGTCCACCGTGTACATCAACAGGCCTGATTTGTTAATCTTTGCAGTAAAAGTTCAATTAGTGCTAGTGTTTCATATTTAAAAATATCCTATACGATTATCATGTTCTTGCAGGGAGCGGTGGGTTGAGCTGCTCAGACCGACAGGACATATTGGACGCGCACAACACGGCGCGGCAGAATGTGGCTCTGGGCAGAGTTCCGGGACAGCCAGCAGCGACAAACATGATGGAGATGGTAAGTGACACAAAGATGGCTGACATGAGCGGTTGTGCAGAGATAGAGAGAGAGAGAGAGAGCATTCCTGTAAAGGGAAGATAGGAGATGAGAAAACTTCAATGGTACGATGGGCTATTTCACAAGGCTTCATCACTTTCACAGATTAGGATACTCGTGGTTTTCTCGTTTATCCTGAACATCGAGACATTATGGTCTTCTGGAATGTCAGAAGGCCTACCCACCACGCAGAACACCCGGGATCATAGCCCAGAAGACTGTAACATGTTTTCCGGTATATGCGCTGCCCATTTTTACGGTATAAGATCAAATCCCTTTCTCATAATTTTTAAATTATTCTTTATCTGCTGTAAGCAGCTTATAGCAATAAAAACATACAAAAATCTCGGTACTTCTCGTGTGTCAGTATGGTGTTACATATGTTATACTTCCTTGCTCTTCTTTTAGCATGCTTCCTGCTAAGTGGCATGTTACTTCATAGGATGTGACATTGTTCCAAATAACTGCGACATAAAAAAACTGTGGGTCCCGTAACTAATGTCCAATTTATCTCATATTTTTGGCAGCTAATCTGCAGTTTATTGAGTTATAAAGTCGGTCCTGACCTTTTTTTAAACAAGACAGGCAATATACGTATAAAGTAACACTGAGGCGCGTTCGTGCAACCATTGTTGCAGTGGAAAAGCAATGAACACTGCACAACCTGTGTGTATTTGTATTAGATATCCAGCATGCAATACGCATGGGCATTATAGTCATCTGTGGTCTGCCCCGCATTACAATATTTTTCCCCATTATCTCACAAACAACACGATTTTCTAAAAAAAAAAAAAAAAATTATTGAGCATAAAATGTGTTTTAATTTTCTCTACAACTTTTGTCTGAAACAGTTTTAATTCTAAGAAGAAATGAGCGATATACGATATATTTTTATATATCGTATATATACTTATTTATTTATTGGTATTCACATAAAGTGCCCGTTATTCTTGTCAGATTTTAATGAAAGTGGAATTTTCTCGACTGGTTGTCGAAAAATACTCGGATATCAAATTTCATGAAAATTCGTCCAGTGGGAGCCGAGTTGTTCCATGAGGACAGAGGGACGCACAGGAGGAAGGACAGACATGACGTAACTAACAATTGCTTTTCGCAATTTTGCGAACGTGCCTAAAAATGCCGCCTATTATGGAACCCGAATGTTCTTCCATGTGTTAACAAAATACACCAGTTGACTCTATCCGAGGCACAAGAATTCGGCCCATGTCTTCATGCATTTCTGTCTCATTATCCCTTTTACGCTCAGATCTTCCTAATGTCTCCTCCTTTCAGGTTTTCCGATTAAACTATTCCGTGTAGTCAGGTTACTAGGCACAAACACAAAAACAAGTGCATATCTTCACATAAGGTTACTGTTCTGCCTTCTACGCTACTGCTAGTAACGGAGAAATGTCATGAACATTGTCCTCTTCAGCACTACGACAACATGTGTTCTGTTAGATATGCACCGACATTTCGGAAGAACGTTGTCTTGCGTAAGCAGGAGACAGACATTAGGCTTTTGTAGTAATATAACGCTCCGTGGTCCATAAAATGTACCCAAACTAGTGATATGCCCCAATAAACAAACGTATTTCTCATTCCTAACTTTTTTAGCCTTTCCCGGTTACAGGGATTATTGCTCTTACATACTCAGAACCTCTCAGGGTGACAGAATTCAATAAAAACTTCTCAGGGTGACAGCCATGTCAGATTCCTCCGATTCGTCCAAGCTTCAGAGATCGACTCAATCCGCGTCACAACACGTCGGTGTGTGTCAGCCACTTCACACGATCGGCACACCGAGACGCTTTTATTAGAATAAAACCGTTCCATCAGTTTCCGCATAAAAAGTAGGCGTGCAAAGGCCTATCTACCATCTTCTGCACTAGTATATATTTGTACCTGGAAAGTTTGGGATTCGGTTTTCCGGTGTTCTTTCCAAGTGTTCTATTCCTCCATTTTTATATTTTGACATCTGTTATTCTCATTTCTTCTGTTGCACTCTCATTAAATTTTGGGGGGACGTCGCTTTTCCTCCCAAGCCCGCGTTGAGAAAAGGGTTCTGTCTAGTATAACCCTTATTTATCAGAATTTAAACTCACCAGCCTGCACGAATTTGCTAACATAATCAGCAGTTTCTCATCGTAATAACCAGCTCTATGGATCAAAGCCTGTCTGAGGAACTGTTACAATCTATGCTAGTAAAGGAATTCCTGACGTTTCAAGATTGTCATTCAGTCAGATATTTGATGTCCCAGTTTCTTATTCAAAACGCACAAGACAGTGTCAAAAATTGTGTCAGTAAAGTGCGGCTATCGCTAAGCAATCCCAACAAATATTTTCACTCAGTTTTCAAAAAGTATTTTGTATTGTGATACCTGCTGATGGACTTACTTAAGTCTAAACATGGTATAACTTGTCACTAACTAACTAGATAGCTAAAAAACCAACTCCATGGAGCAGAGTAGCTAACAGGTCCTCAGCTAGTCAAGAAATTCCCCACATTATATGGAACCCAAAGGTTCATTACCGCGTTCGCAAGTTCCCGCCACCTGTCACTATCCAGAGCCAGATCAATCCAGGCTATGCCTCCCCCCCACTTCTTAAAGATCTATTTTAATATTGTCTTTCCATCTACTCCCGGGTCTTCCAAGTAGTTTTTCCCCTCAGGTCTCCCCACTAAAACCCCGTATGAACCTCTCCTGTCTCACATAAGTGCCATATGCCCCGCCCACCTCATTCTTCTTGATTTGACAACCGCATAATATAATTTTCATTAAACAAGTGAAGATGTTTATATTGATATACAACTTCTTTCTATACTTCTCACCACGGGATGTATACACTACGGGCAAAGCAAGCTGCTAAGCATAGTCCGTCATCGATAGAGCCAGTAATAACTCCATTCATATCTCTCAAAATTCCGAATTACGAACAATTCTACCAACCTACGTAGGCTTAGTGATAATTACACAGCATAAATCCAAGGAGCTTAACCCATTCCTAAATTCGAGTCGACAAACCGTAGCGAGATACGGCTGTCTAAGAATTACTACAGCTACTGGAAGATGCACCAATGGCAAGGCGACATGTGTAGTCTGTGTTGGATACATGTCACTCATTTTACCGGCGACATAAAGCAGTTCTCGGAATCTCACTGCACAGATCCATTGCAAGAAACACACGGGTTTGGTGGCTTCCGCGATCACCTGATCTCATCCTCGCAGACTTCTGTTGGAGGGATCGTTCGAAAAATTCAACACGAGGGGCAAGCTGTGGGGTCTGTTTGCAGCAAAATGCGATTAAAAAGACAAATGTCTGCAATTTTTATCTGACCAAAGCCTTTGACGTGACGGCGCTCATGCACATTAATGGAGAGCTCTTTCAACGACTTTTGTGAGCATGCGCACAATTTCACGACACTGTTGCACTGAACTCTGATGAATTAACCCTTATCCTGCTAACGTGGAGAAAATGGTGAGCTCCTAATAATGCCAGCAAATAGCAGATGGGATTTAATTCAGCGTTTAAAGGATTAAATAAATAAACGTATTCCTAAAACACAACATTACTTGACTCTCCTGAGTTCCTAATTCTTCCCATTGTTGCTAAAGGAACTATAGTAACCATACGTTAATATCAAGCTGAAGCACCATTTCGCAGTGAAACATGTGCTAAAGAAACATTGTTGCTAAAGAAACTATAGTAACCATACGTTAATATCAAGCTGAAGCACCATTTCGCAGTGAAACATGTGCCACTGTAAATAGTTATTTGTACAAGTTTCTGTTGCATAATTGATATAATAGGAATATGCGTCCCATATCGAAATTACATTAACTCAAGATAAGGCAAAATGCTCTACCTACCTTAAACCTTCTTCTTCTTCTTTTACTGGCGTTACAACCCACTGAGGGTTTTAGCCTTCTCAGTGACTTTCTTCCATTGTGCCCTTTCTTCACATTGCTTTCTCCACCGTCTTACTCCCATTGTTTGCAAATCTTCTTCAATGCCTGCAATCCATCTCTTCCATGGTCTCCCTCTAGTTCTCGTACCTATAGGTTTCCACTCCAATATTCTCTTAGGTGTTCTCTTATCATCCATCACGTGACCGAGCCAAGCTATTCTTTTACTTTTTATAAATCTTACTATATCTGCATTTCCTATTAGTTCGTTTAGTTCATAATTCATTCTGATTCTCCAGGATCCATCTTCATTTTGCACTGGGCCAAAGATTTTTCTCAATCTTCTACGCTCAAATATTCTGAGATGTTGTTCGTCTCGATTTGTTAACGTCCAAGCCTCACATCCGTAGGTCACTACAGGTCTTATTAAACTTTTATATATTTTTAACTTTGAGCTTCCGTTTAATGCTCTTGATTTCATTAACTTCCCATATGCATAATAACATCGGTTTCCACTGAGAATCCTAGATTTCACTACTGATGGAATTACTTTGATTCATTTGTGAACCTAGGTAAGAGATTTCTTTAACATGTTCAAATTTATGTTGCCCACAACACAGCTGTTCATCATTATGTCCTGCTCTCTCTACTTGCATGTATTTGGTTTTATTTTCATTAACCAGGAGACCCCTTCTTCTTGCTTCTTGTTCTATACTGGAGAAGGTGTCTTTCAATGCGTTTTTACTTCTACTCATTATTGCAACATCATCAGCTTACGCAAGTATTTGTGTACTTTTTGTTCCTATATGACCAGTTATGTTCATCTTCTGAAATATGGCTTTTAAAACTAGATCAAATAAAATAGAGGACAATGCATCCCCTTGCCTCACACCATCGGTGATGGGAAAAGTAGATGTATATTGGTTATCAACTCTCACAGTTGCCTTGGAACCAGCCATGGTCACACTTATGAGTTGTACCAAGTTCTTTGGTATGCCCAATATCAGAAGATCATTTAACATTCTATCTCTATCGACACTATCAAAAGCTTGTTTGAAATCAATAAACAGGTTGTGTAAATCTATATTGTACTCATACGCTTTTTCTTGTGTTTGTCTTATAGTAAAAATGTGGTCAGTGGTTGAACGATTTACGCGGTATCCGCATTGATAATCTCCTAGTATTTCTTCTGCATATTTAGTTAATCTATTGTATAAAATACCTGATAGCACTTTATATGTAACGTTAAGCAGTGTTACGGCTCTATAGTTAGAGCATTCCAATTTATCCCCTTTCTTGTATATGGGTTGTATAATTCCCATGGACCACTCTTCTGGCATTTTACACTGTGTCCATATAAATTTAATAAGATGGTGGATTCTTCTCCAAAGATTCTCTCCTCCTTTTTTTAGAAGTTCTGCTATTATTTGGTCTGTTCCTGGCGCCTTGTGATTTTTTAGGCATTTAATTACATATGTCACTTCCTTATAGCTCGGCTCTATGTCCTCATTTTCTACACTATGAAATGTCATACTATCTGTGTCATCTAAATTATCTGCCAGTACATTTTCAAAATATTCCTTCCATCTTCTTTGAATATGCTCTTTTTCTGTTAATATTTTACCATCGACATCTCTACACGCATTCACTCTCGGTTTGAATTCCTGTGCTAGGTCTTGAATTCTTTTATAATATTTCTTACTTTCATTCTTGGTATGATGTACAATTTCATCAGCCTTGGTCTTTAGTAGCTCTCTTTTCTTTCTACGGCATATTCTGTAAGCTGCTATCCTTTTCCTGTTATAATCCTCTTGATTATCTCTTGTACTACATTGAATACACTTCATTCTGGCTTCTCGCTTTACTTCCACCAGTAATCGACACTCTTGATCATACCATTCTTCATTTCTTTCATGTTGTTTTTCTCCTATTATTTCTTGCGCTGATGTAATTAATGTTTCTTTTATACACATCCATTCTTCCTCTATATCATTTGATGGTGGTTTTCTTTGCAGCTTTTGTTGTATTTCTTCTTGATAATGACGATCAACATCTGTTTCATCAAATTTGTCTACATTCCATCTTTTACGATTATAGATTCCATTTCTTGTCATAAGAGCTCTTTTCTGTTCAAGTCTGGCTCTCACTAAAAAGTGATCAGAGTCTGAGTTAGCTCCTCTATATGTTCGAACACTTTCAATGTCTGTGGCCCACCTACATGCACTAGTATGTGATCAATTTGGTTAGTATCATTGGTACCAGGTATTCTCCAGGTTCCTTTATGGATGTCTTTTCTTGGAAACCATGTGCTCAAAACTTTAAAATTATTAATAGTGACATATTGCACTAATCTAAGACCATTACTGTTTGTGACTTCATGTAGACTGTGTCTTCCAATAACGTCTTTATATAATTGTTCCCTGCCAAGTTTGGCATTGAAGTCACCTAATGTTATGATAGCATCTTGTTTCGGTATTTCATCACATACAACTTGCAGTGTTTCATAAAACTCATCTACTATTTCGTCCTCAGTGTCTTCTGTGGGTGCATAGATGTTAACGAATGTGATGTTATGAAATTTGCCTTTTGCTCGTAGAGTAAATATTCTGTCACAAACGGGCAAGAATCCCAGTACTGACCTCCTAACTTTCTTGGAGACAATGAAACCTACTCCTCCATTACCTTGTCTTACGTCATATCCGGAGTAATGCAGAGTGTATTTCGATTTCCTAATTGAACCTCTACCTTTCCATCGTATTTCTTGGAGGGCTACTACTTCCATCTTGTATCTTTCAGCTTCCTCGGCTATGATGTTCATGTTGCCAGCTTGCAGGAGAGTGCGCCCATTCCAGGTTCCAAATCGCATTAACATATTTGTGTCCTTATTGCATAGACCAGTTCTTTTCCAAGAGGGCAGTCCGGCTTCTGTCGTTGAATTCTTCGGAACAGTTCAGTTTTCCAGGGCAGAGTCGTCAGCCCTGCGCCCAACCCCCACCTGGAGGACCAGGGCATCTCTCTTAGTCTGGTCTCTCAACTAGAACCTGTCTGGCTAGGGTGGCCCTACCAGAAGCAAAGCTTCCGCCAGCATAGCCTCTTGTATCATTGAGATTCTCAAGCTCCCCCCTCCCCCAACCGGCTTGCGCCTGCGTCAAGGTGGAGATACCAGCGGGGGGGCCTAACTTAAACCTATTGACTACAAAACATATGTTTTGTTATTCGCGGAAAAAAGTAAAATGTGATATTATCAAGCCGTAGGACTGTCGACTACAAAAGGCAAATGCAGCAGTTCTGCACAAAGTTAGTAAAACTTGCAGAATCATGTATTCCACTAATAAAAACACGAATTTTTAATGTTGGTAATAATTGGCACCAGTTTTAATTTATTCTGTCACAAATAATTAGAACTAAAGAAGGAAGATGGCACAAAATAACCTGGAGTGACGTAACGATCACGCCATGGAAAGTCCACGTTCATAACTACGAAGGTCAGCACGAAAGTAATGCTTCGTATTCCTTTCATTTAACCCTTCAAGTGACTGGCGGTTAGTCTAGTAACCGCCTGCTACAAGATCTAAACTGCACGAGCGGTCAATTTACTAACCAGCGACCGTGCTGCCTGCTGCAAATTTGACAAGATGTTACTATACTAACCGCTTCACATTACCTCTAATTCTTCCACCTCTGTCTCAATCAGACCTACTTCTCTCAATGTTTAGTGCACTGTGTTCCTTCCTAGATCTGCAGTTGAGCACTGATGCTGCAAGTTTTATGTTTTGATGCAATGGCCTTCAGTTCCGTGCATTTCAAAATCAGTATTGCGGCTTCTAGTGCCATGGAAAAACGCGTGCGTTATGTTGCTGTGAGTGATATTGAAGAGTCTGGTTCTGAGGAGCAGTGGGTTTCCTATGATTCTGATGTTCAAGCTTTTGCAATTGATGAAGTACTCGTGAAAGACTGATGTTTCGGCAGTGCGTACCAAAAAGGCGTAAAAAATTTGAAATCAAGCTATACAAGCCTTGTGATGGCATAAGGAATTGTTTGATATTTTTCCACTGGACTTCCATATTCTCACTTTCACATTCTACTGCACCGAGTGATCAATCCTGTCTTTGAGCATACTCCTACTCATACGTATGATGTGGCAGTTTATTGAGAAAAATTATTTTTGAATGCTGTATCGAATATTACAGTTACCCATGAAACGGTAATGCAGCTAATAAGGAAAACGGAAGCCGGTGCTGGACACAGATTATTCTAGGATAATTAATTTTCGTCCCCTCAACTGTTTTCCGACCTACACAATGGGAAAACATACAGGTAGGGTATGCCGAAAAACTTTGGGCCACTGACCTTGAAAGTGAAGAAAGGTCGTTTGCAAGGTGCAAAAAGGCACAAATGTTCTGTGTTGGAAAGACAAGACAGAAGTGCAGGTCGTCACCAACATGCACACGCACACACCCCAGCATCGGGTAATTTTGTGGGCGAAAAACGAAATGCATCAAAATCTCTGTGTGCTGGATTTATAATAAGAGTTGGGGTTTTGTGGATTTGAGTGATATGGAGAATAGTTACAGCGTTTCCCGTGGCCTGAAGATCTCTTCTTTCACCTGCTTGACCTACTAGTATCCCGAATTCATTCATAATTGACAAATAATGCGGGCGGGGAAATTCGCACATAAATTGTTCCGAGAACAGCCTGTAGGGGTTCTTACACATGTCGCACAGGATATAAACCCAAATTCTTCAATTTCAAGCCGCGGTCGGTCACCTCGAGAGATTCGCCACTTTCGCTTGGATTTCAAGGATACAAATCACTGGCCTGCCAAGGGTCCCTCTCGAAGATGTAATGTACGCTCTTCTCAAGGAAAGATCTCTAGGTCATTTTACTTTTGCGAAGACTATGGTGTAGGGCTGTGTCTATCCGTGCCTACGACTGGTTCACACAAGACTCCACTACTGAGTGTCTATCATGGTGCAAAACTGACTTGGAACAATGGAGCCCTGAAATGCCCAACTCTTACAGCGTCCATACCGAAAGTGAGTCGTAAAAACAGTGACTCATACCCAAGTGCCGATTCAATTGAAATCTCTGTCTTATGTTACGGCAAAGTAAAATTCACCCCTAGAACAGGCCACGAAGGCAGAGAGAGAGAGAGAGAGAGTAGAGTTATAGCTCTACTCTTTCTTTAATCTAGGTTCTAGATGGGGTGGGTGGTCAACGCCACGCCCCGGCCGCTTTACCCCCGGGAAGGAGACCAGGCATCCATTGTGTAGGAGGCTGGGTGGGCCCAAGGGCCGGTCTGGACGGATCCAAAAAATCTCGCCCCCCACCGGGATTCGATCCCCCGACCGTCCAGCCCGTTGCGAGTCGCTTTACCGACTGCGCTATCATGGCCCTTATGTTACGGTGCGGAGAAAATAATCTGACCAGCTGCTCACCAGATTACGTGAGGCCTCCTGCAAAATACATAGTCACGTTGCGAGACACGTGTGTAGGGAGGTCTGTCACACATGTTTAACTGCACTCGTGGCCAACAAATATCTACAGGTTGAATAATTTACATTAGGCTATATTCAACAAGTGTAAAACGTGCAGAAAGTGACAAGTTTATACAGTTAACCCTTAGAAGCCTGAATTAAATCCCATCTGCTATTTGCAGGCATTATTAGGAGCTTACCATTTTCTCCACGTTAGCAGGATAAGGGTTAAATCATTAACCCTTGGGCTTCTAATGTCATATATATATGGAGCACCCATTCTTGATGTTTCTAGATCACACACAAC
>Ga0268261_10004579_pt1 | contig 10371 bp, 14 predicted proteins | sample TergutNc150P1_FD_190353 | JGI IMG/M metagenome (GOLD analysis project Ga0268261, IMG submission 190353) | Nasutitermes corniger P1 segment gut microbial community from laboratory colony in Florida, USA - Nc150 P1 (SPAdes) (version 2) | ecosystem: Host-associated > Arthropoda: Insects >...
ACAGTGATAGTGCAGCGTAGAGGACGAACATCTGAGCGTCTGCTTTCTGTTAGGTGTAACTTCGTAGCACACTGCCGTAGTGGTCGTTGGTATAGTGACGTAGATTTCACCCCAAGTAGTGTCACGATGAGGCCTAGTCTGACGGACTAAAGGCCGGAAGAATGGTTCAGGCCGGAATGAATCTGGGCCGTTTTCCCTCAGCTTTTATAGGGGATAAAAGCTGAGTCTCGCATTTTTGTGTCAATAACACATACAAAATATCACCGCGAGGCAACCTTGGAAGGTGTGACAGAACAACAAGCATGCGCTAAGTCAGCATGTCGCAAAACGATAACAACTATGCGAGGGTCGAAGTAGTGAGCCCATGGGATGATGCAACATGCGCATGGCCACTACACTTATGCTAATCGGCAATTGAATTTTGCCGAGTCCAAATATAGTGTTACTGAATTGGAATTATTAGTTTTTTTTTGTGTTTGCTATTAAGCAATTCGGATGCTATTAGTATGGCCGTGATTTTACTGTGTGTACGGACCATAGAGTTTAAAATGGTTATTGAACCTGTAGGACCCTAGTTCGAAACTTACCCGGTGGGCAGTGAATCTGTCAGAATATGATTACACAGTACAGCATCGCCCGGGCACACAGGTGCGGCATGCTGATGCTCTATCCAGAAGTGTAAATGCGGTAGAGAATATTTGGTCCTTTCGCGGGGAGTTAGTACAGATGAACAAGAGAAAGATGAATTATGCCTGCAATATACAGGGTATGAAAATTTCTGGACCGATGAAGATGGGATATCAAATCGCCAACGTTGTAAGGAGCAACCTCGTGTTGTAATTCTTGTCAGACTGGGTTATACAGTGCTGACGTGTTATTATGAACTACCGTTTACCGCACATCAAAATGTGAGTAGAACTGTAGAATCTACTAATCGGAAATACTGGCGGAAAACTCTCCGGAATTCTGCTTCCAAGTACATTAAGAAATGCGAGCTTATGCAAGAAGGAAGACAGGGCATAGGGTTGTTGCACCCTTGGGAGATGCCTTGGTAGTACCTGAGTTTTAGATGTGGTTTCTTTAGATATTGTAGAACCACTACCTGTAACTGAAAGGGGAAATAAGTATTTACTTACGTTTATTGATTACTTTACTAGGTTTTGTGAGGCGATTCCCATTGTTAAACAAGATACTGAAACTATTGCTAAAGAAATTGTGACTAGAATAATTACTTAGTTTGGAGTACCAAAGAAACTTTTGATAGATGTGTTGTAGCATTTTGTAAGGAAAACTGTAAATTTTAATTGACTAATAAAAATGCGGAAGAAAACGAATATGAGAAACATGTGAAGGTGTTAACAGAGCACCTGCATGAAGCAAATAAGGCGGCTGGTCAGCAGTCGAAACATAGTCATGCAACAGCTAAGCGATGTTATGATCGCGAGACAAAGCTGGAACGGTTTAAAAGAGAGGTTTTGTATATGTCCATGACCCCATACATAAGCGCGGTAAGGCCAGAAAGTTCTCATACCAATATAAAGGACTATATGAAATTGAGGGAAAGATTTCCCCATTAATTTATAAAGTGCGCCAAGAAGGAGGGACTTCCGTAATATTGCATTTGAATAGATTGAAGCGAGCATTTGAGCAGGTAGTAAATTATAATATACCACCCCTCTACGGAAGTTCAAATAAAGTCATGAAGTTAGGACGGACTAGGAAACTTGCTCCTAGAGAAAATAGAATAGTTGAATCGAAGAAGTTGAACGCGGAGAACCCGCCTCGTCCGCGGATGGTAGATGTAGAAAGTGACGAGTCAGATGGGTCTGACGAGGAAAATGTTAGTCCGTCACAACCACGTAGGGCGGACCCTGAGTGGACTCCAGGGTCGTCGTACTTGAGAAAAGAATTATGAAGTAATGACACAGCTGATAATGTTGCATATAGGTTACGTTCTAGACTAGTGAGTAGGTCAGAACGGGAAGCGGAAGTTGATAAGGAGCAAGTTGAGATAGAGAATTCACAAGGAAGTGAACATATGTTAATAAACAAGCAGAATAAAACGTTACCTGGTAGAATTAAACCTGCGATAACTTATCCATATAATTTAAGAAGTAGAATGGAGTCCACAAATATAGAAACGCAGGAGAAGTGAGTAATGTACGTATATTACAAGTTTCCTGAAATATGGCGCAGCCGTTGCAGCCATGATACCCGAGTTAATGAACTTTGACAAAGGGTTAGTATTTATTAAGGATACTGACATTGTTATTTGGAGATAAATAGATTATTGTGGTGAATATTGCTTTAGACGACTATGATATACTTATAGAAACTATGAAGCTAGTTTTGGACACTGTATGTTAGAAGATGCAGATACTTAAGAATTTTAGCTTATGCTTTTTCGATATACATTGAGAAGAAATAAGTTGCTTAGACGGAATGACTAGGAAACTTAACATGAATTTAAAGGATTTTCGGAGATTATTATTTGAAGAAACTGGGGGAAACACCAGCAAGAAACCCGCGCGACGGTGATGTTCGCGACAAAAGGGGGTTTAATTAATGTTCTCGGGTATGGATTAAAACATTTATTCGGAACCGCAGATGCGACGGATGTAAAGCGGTTAACCAAGGTGTGTGATGACCTGCATGCATTTGAGTTACAAATGGTACATGCAGCTGAGTAACAATTGACATACGTACATTGAATGAGATGATTAAACAGAATGTGAAGAATACAGTTGGATTAACCAGGGCGTTGCGTGATTTTATTAGAAATATTTCATTGCAGTTAAATCGCGTTAAAGCGGACTTGTTCGATACACAAGTGGCAATGGAAAAACAAATGAGATAGTGCAGCGATTCGGGAAATAGAAATGGCCATATTAGATTTGGGATTTATTATTACATAGTTGCACGAATCGCTAGTTGTTACAAGTAATGGAAAACTCAGTAGTGTGCTTATCAATCCGTAAAATTTATCAGAGAAATTACAGCAAGTTAGTCTGCAGCTACCGGCGGGACTACCTATGCTAACTGGCCTAATTTTTGAAGAAATGTATGTGTATTACACTGTTGCTACGATGCCTGCTGTTGCTACCTCCACTGGTATTAGATATTGCGGGGATACTTTTGAGAGCTGCCGACAGATATTTTGAACTGAATCACATCCACTCCTTCCCTTTCTTTTATAGGAGAATTGGAAAGTTTGTTATGATTGATGAGAGATTTACATATTTAGCTGTGGCTGAGAGTAGGCAATTCTTTGCATTAATATCAACTTGTATGTCAACCAAATGTAAACAGGATTTATATACAGTGTGTCTAGCTGACATGATGTTAAAGACGGCCGGAGGACCGAACTATTAACTACACTACTTCTAGGCAAGAAAGATATTGCCTTTGCAAACCTGTCTGGAGAAGGTCACCTGATCTTAGCTATTGGATATATAGCCTTAGTACTCCTCGACGCATCACTGTACAGTGCCAAGGGATAGGATCTCCTCCCAATTTTGAGAAGAATCAGCGTTTAGTTCTACAAGGAACTGGAGTTTTGCCAAATTCCTCCTCTTGCTACATACATGCAGATAATTTCAAGTTGCTACCCCATTCAGTGGGGAGGATTATTATCAATATCAGCAGAAAACGGAAGTTTATATATGCTCCCGCTAGGTTAACTGTAGTTCTTCCCATTGATAATGAAGGATTGCCGTTGACTTGGTGGGCGCACGTATTGTGCTACCTAGTATCGATAAGGTATTGAATTCCTTGGAGGAAGATTTGTTCCAGGCAGATGATCACCCCTCTGAGGTGAGTTTGCAGCACCTAGACGGCCTTGTAGAACGCGCCTCCTCGAGAAGTCAAACGCAAGGGATTGACATCGATAAGATGGTAACTACTCTCCGGAGTTGTTTAGTACGGAATAATGGCCGTGGACCATGGGTGAAAGGTCCTATGCCTCCTACTCCAGCTACCCTCTTCCCATGTTGAGGAATAAAGAGGTACCCAACGGTAGTGACAATGATCTAGAGCCAAGGTTACTAGCAACGATCTGAGTGATATCCTGCATTTCTTCTACTAGTATAAATATCTGACCGCGTAGCGGAAGCAGTGGATACTTGCATTAATCACAGACCTGATTATTGTATCCAGTTTGATTTGATGATTACATATGTGATATATATGTCAATAAGAGTGCTGCGACACTCTATATCTTCAATTCTAAGAGGGGCAAAAAGATAGAAACATTAAGAGATATTGTCCCTGGGTAGGGTAGTATATAGCGTGCACCCTACACTGTACTGCTCAAAATTGAACAATATAGATTTACAGATTCCGCCTGAAGGGGACGGTGTTATGAGAGAAGAAACTACGTCAAGGGCCTCTTCGAGAGATAATCCTGAGACGCAGTCGGCACTTACCGGGTTCGTTGGGCGCGAGCGCCTAACAGGCGACCCCTTGTGAGAAAGTTGATATTGGTCCACCACTGTCGGAGCCGATTATAAACTTCAACTGAAATCCACTGAAATTGACCTGGCGCAGCCATGTCCATGATTGTATATACTGCTTCGTAAACTTGTAACAGTAATCAAGGTTCCAGTTCAACTATGAATGTTTAGCATCTATGTGTTTCATATATAGAAAGACTTGTTACTGTAAACAGGAAGTGGGTAGTATTGTAACCGCTTTCCCACAGTGATACGAGATGTTCTTACAAAATAAGAAAGTAACTAATGATACTTGGAGAAAACGTGCGTGTTGTTGCACCCTACGTTTTCATCTAAGGAGAGGAGAGTGTTATGTAGCGCCCTGCTATTTAAGAGCTTTAGTTCTCTTAACTTATTTTCTGTTTGATTTAATTACTTGATTGTAACATTTAAACCAAATGTTAAATATTTTATTCCTTGCATTTATGCACGCGCAGTCAAAAGGAAGTTACGACGAAATTGTGGAGAGAATGTTTATAAGATTTTCTACAGTGCAGATGCATTGGCAAACCACATATGCATTTTGTAATATTTTTAACGACATATTGGTGTACCACATTTCCTTTGTAGTGGTCTTGTTATTTCCCGTATGAATTTACAGAAAATCCCCGAAAAGGAGGGACAGGATATGTATCCAGGAAATGATGACAATGAAGATGCCCAATCGGTTACTTCATTATATAGGGTGATCTAGTAGACATGAGTGTGATCTACGAATGAGAGATCTTCTTTTAAACTAGGGGGATGGTCTGGATTTAAAGACCACGCGGAAGTAGAAAACTATTAAATACCTTGGCAGAGAGTGATTCTCGACATTCTTATCTTTGTACTGACGGCCTAAGAAGAAGAGCACGAGAACCAGAGGGGGTCCTGTCGGGGCCTGTACCAGTGACTGCAGTAGGAGACTGAAGTAGACTTCAGAAGATGCTGGCAATACTCATCCTATTTTGTGAGTAAAGATTGTGAACTCTCAGCCAAGGCGAACCGGGTTAGATTAATAGTAACCGAGGACATAATGAGGGACGATAAACTTTGAATAGCTGCATTTACTTGTTGTTTCTTTTACTATTTATTTATTTATTCGTAATAAATATTATATTTTGTTTAACAGTTGCTCTTCATTTGAGAGGTAATAATTGCAGGGTTGTTATCCTTGTGACCTTCGCCCTCGTCCCGGTTCATAACAATTTGGTGGCAGTGGCGGGATGATTTTGATAATAAATCGAACCCTTTTCTGTGAGGATATTGGTGCCTCATCCAGTAGCCTCTTTGCTAACATATATGGCACTTTGTTGCCTGGGGAGAAATTTTACTGTTGAGGAATTTACAATTTTATTAATTTATGCTTTACATGTGTCACACCCAGCAGCATTAGAAGGGTCTACGCGCTATGCACGCGAGATAGTAGACGGGTTTTTAGGGAACTTACTGATATTGATATTAGTTATATTGAGCCCCATAATTAAATAATTTCGTAACGTAGTTGTTGAATCTCATTTGGAGATTGCTTTTGTAGGGAAGCCTAAAAGATATAAGGTTCCCAATTGTAACCCTTTTAAGTTTGAGTATTCTGAAAGGTTCACAATAGTATTTGAAGTCGAAACTCGACTTATAAAATGATATACTCCTCCACACAGTGAGTTTGATTTAACTGAGGTAGAATGTACTGATTATGGTTATTATGATAGTGATACTTGCTATATTTGTGTTTTTGTTCTTTTTATGACTTGTGTGCTTATAATGATGTTTGTTATAAATTGGAAAATTTTGTTTTAGTACACTTGATGATTCGTTAAGTAGAGAATCAGGGATGAAGACCCACACTTCACTAGTACAGAAACTTATTAGTCGTTCAGTTACTGGTCAAGGACTTGGGTTGAGCATACATGCACATACAGGGTGGACTATTCATTTGTCTTGGAATCCTGGCGTCTGTACGGGTTCTTTTCAAAACTGTATTGCCCGACATACCGTACAATCAGCTGTATGGTACGCGATTATACGTCAGATAAGGTGTAGACGTTTAACTGGGGTTTTTAAATGTGTGTATGGTGTAGATATAGGACTTGGGGAAGAAATTATTGATGAAGTTTGTTTTTATACAATTTATGCTGGAATTAGATATTACCGTCGGAGTAAATATGCATTTTCCTTGGAAATTGGGGAAAATTATAGGACTTCTATGTTTTTGACAGAAGGTTGTATGATGCTCTTTGAGACAGCGCGTACTGCGTTGGGACAATGTTAAAAGAGAAGTAGGGGTGTATACGTACCTTAGTGAGTACGGTTCACCTGAACCTCCTCTATGGGGTCCCCTATCCAAAGTTCTACCACCATCAAGTGATTGTGAGTACAGTCACAAGGACAGTGGGCCGTGGTTGGTAGGGGCAGGGCCAAGAGTACCCGGAGGGTGTTCTGACCCGCTGGGACAGATGTGACCTGATGACTCCGGATTACTTGACGTTTACACCCCGAGCACTCTACTTTGAGTATTACCTCGCGTCTAGAACGAAAGATAAATTAATTAATAACGATGGCTACTGCCACGAAGGATGTGTGGGTAGCGCGCCTAGTGGAGCCGCGGAAGGGCAAAAGCAATAGTGTACCGGTTATTGAATTTTTGAGTCTATACTTGAAGCTGCCGAAATGGGAAGATTGAGCGCCAAAGACAAAGTTCGGCTAGCTAGACTGAAATTAAGAGGAGCCGCTAGGATGTTTATTGCGTCACAGCCATGGTTGAGAGCTTATGACATTTTGTATGCAAATTTACGCACTGCATTTGTGAACAGATTTAAGGATAAGCACACTGATTAGTACAGGGTACAGGACGCTTCCTAGAAAAGAATGAAAGCCCCGAAGTAATTTTTGGATGTCTCCGAAAAGTGTGTCAACGGACGATCCGTAGTAGTGATAACCCTGTGGAGCTGGGTAGTGTAAATTAGGAAGCGGATAAGGGGATATTAGCAGCATTTTTGAATGAGCTAATAGGGGGCTGTGGGTAAACAACGTAGAATGCCCATGCCCGACAATATAGATGAAGTTTAAATATGGCCATAGTAATGACCGACGCCGAAAAGAAAGGGAAGGCGTCGGGTCGGGCAGACCGGGGAACTAGCGCTGAGGTATTCACGGTAGGAGGCAACCGTGGGGGTATACCAGGAAATAGATATGCGAAACCCCGGTAGGAAAATTCCAATGAAGCGGCAGCTCGAGGTGCCGGGTTCCCATCTAGGGTGGAACAGACACAAGACTCGAGGAGAGTAGGAGGGGCCTACTCTCACCGGACTGACAATCGGAATCCTGCGCAACCCGAGGACGTGCGGGCCGCAGGAGGGGGCTCGAAGTCAGGGCCGAAGGCCGATGACGATCGGTATGCGCCACGTAGGCCACAAGGTATTAATTGTTTTAATTGCGGGCTGGCAGGGACACATTCGTAGTAATGGTCCGCGAGGGCAAAAGGGAAATTTAAACGGGATAGGGAGGACAACGCGACCCCGCCGTCCTACCCGAAAGGAGGCCGTACATAGAAGGCGGTTGCACAGCGCTGTCGGTTGCTAAGGGTTGTGACAGAGCCCGTACTGACACTAGAAATAGGGGGAGAGGAGTGCGAGTTTATGGTGGGGACCGACGCCATAGTATCGCTTAATTCAGCCCGGATAGAGGCGTGTGTGCAACCATGTGACGTACAGGCCAGGGGTGTTGCAGGCACAAAGTTGGATATACTAGGAGAACAAGAAGTAGAATTCAATTTGAGAAGTAGTAATGAGGATATAACTTTTTTACGCACTTTGGTAGTAAGCCCTTTGAAGCGCTGTAGCTCTGTCATTCTTGGCATGGATTTCTTGCAGCGAGTGGGGCTGAGATCAGTCTGACCGACCAAGTACTTTACATAGACCACTACTCTTTTCCATTGAGGGGTCAGGAGCGAGAGGTCTCCGAAGTTCAGCGCCTGATCAACGCTGGGCAGACGGGATCGCTGTGCCCTGATCAAGAGGAAGAGGGAGACGAGTCTGTGGGAGGCTGGGAAGGTACCGTTGAGCTCGTGGAGACTGTGACAGTACCCCCACTTTCCGTGAGAATAGCCCGGTGTCGTGTCATTAGACGTGATGGCTCGATGGTAGAAAAAGTCCCTCGGAATTAGGAAATACTGACAGGCCTGGATGGCTGTCAGGTATGTATATGGCGCGGGTAGTAGCTACGCTTTAAGGTAATATGAGCTCTTCAAGTATACCAGCGGGTTTTCCGTATGTGGTCAATAAAGTCTTCATTGGTGGAATTTATGTTCTCTCCCCAAGATAAATTTGTCGCTGGAAGCGACGGTAGTGTAGATGTTGCTGCTGACGTCACCAGCAGCAATGGTAAAACCGGTTCGGGTGAATGCCTGCCAAAATGACCAGAGGGTGGTAGTGTGCCAGTTGCTATCACCAGTCGGGGGATGACCTACAGGCGCATGAGAGTGGCTCTCTTCCCGTTGAGAACAGTTACGGTAATCATGTTGACACAAATGAATTAAATGCGGCTCAGGAGGTAAAAGGTAAACAAGGGCAAGTAAAGAGGAACAAAGTTAAAATTGTAACTAGCACTATAAATTGTAAAAGAAATATCCAACGAAATACCCAGGTGCTGGGGGTATGTACCAATACAAGTTGTTAATCTGTCACTAGAAGAAGTAAAATTAAAGAAACAAACGTATATTGGGTAGCCTCACCCATACAAGTCATAGAGGGGTATGACGTAAACATGATTCGGCGGGAACCTAATGCAACACAAGGAAACTGTGAAGAATATTTAAATGAAAACTGACGCACTTGAATAAGAAAAACCGCAACATTTTAGAAGCAGTGTTATGACGACATGAACACTTATTTTATGGATTGGGAAGTAGGGAACTAGAGTGTACTAGCCAAATAGAATATAGTATTGAGACAGGGGATGCTAGACCTATAAAGAACAGTCCTCATAGGATTCCCCATGCATTGAAACCAGTTGTTGATAAATATATAGATGATATGTTAAAAAGAAAATTATTGAATCAAGTAGTTCTCCTTGGAGTAGTAGCATTGTGTTAGTGTAAAAGAAGTTGAAAGATGGGAGTGCTAAGTGCAGATTCTGTATAGACTATAGAGCTATGAATGCTGTAACTAAATCGGAAGCGTATCCCATCCCAAATTTTGTAAACACTTTGGACTCATTAAGTAAAAGCAAGATGTTTTCTGTGCTGGATATGGCTTCATATTATTACCCAATAGCAATGAAGCCTGAGCATAAAGAGAAAATGGTGTTTTCATGCCATGAAGGACATTTGGAATAAGTAATGCTCTAGCTACTTATTAGCGATGCATTGATGTATAGACGTTTTGTAGACTTAAACGATCATTATATGTTTTCGGCTACTATGGAGGAACATGCAGAGAAATTACGAGATATTTTTGAGAAGTTAGAACAAGCTAAGTATTTAGGACATTTGTACACCCCTGGGTGTTTGGCTGACCCTGGGAAGGTTAGAGCCATTGAAAAACATTTGTGTTGAAAACAGTAAGTGATATCCGAGCCTTTATTGGTTTAGCCGGATATTATAGACGATATGTTCCAAACTTTGCCAGGTTAGTGAAACCATTGACAATTTCGACTAGAAAGGATGTGCCTTTTGTGTGGACACCTGAGTGTCAGTGAGCTTCTGATGAGCTTAAAAGAAATTTAATTACAGAGCCATTGTTAATTTATTTAGATTTTTGCAACCATTTATTGTAGCTTGGGATGATTCGACTAAGGCTTTTGGGGCCGTGCTGTCGTAGAGACGCAACGGAAAGAAACACCCCATTGCTTATGTAATGGCTCGGGTGTCTCGTGGGAGTACCCGATGCCACTAATGTAACGATCC
>Ga0268261_10004580_pt1 | contig 10370 bp, 8 predicted proteins | sample TergutNc150P1_FD_190353 | JGI IMG/M metagenome (GOLD analysis project Ga0268261, IMG submission 190353) | Nasutitermes corniger P1 segment gut microbial community from laboratory colony in Florida, USA - Nc150 P1 (SPAdes) (version 2) | ecosystem: Host-associated > Arthropoda: Insects > Digestive...
TGATCACTCGTCCAGAGGAGTCCTACCGACTGTGCTGCGTCGTGTGTGATCTAGAAACATCAAGAATAGGCGCTCCATATATATATATGACATTAGTAGCCTAAGGGTTAATGATTTAACCCTTATCCTGCTAACGTAGAGAAAATGGTGAGCTAATAATGCCAGCAAATAGCAGATGGGATTTAATTCAGGGTTTAAAGGGTTAATGGGAATAACACTTAATATATTTTATCAGGTTGACTGTGAAAGGTTGGCCTCCTCTATACTGTACTTCTCCATTTATGTACTGGTACCGCTTACCTGATGATGGTCAAATGGAACGACTAAAATGTCACACAAACATAATAGTAACCAAACATGTAATGTTTGGATGTTGTGTTTGTGTGGATTAGGCTGCTAATAATTAACTAGCACAATGGGATGATGTTGCCCAAATTCGTGAAGATTGCCCATTTTTTTGGGCTGGGGAAAATTCTCAACTTGAGTGGGATTATTAACTTGGTGTTCTATCTATAAATGTAATTCCTGGAGTAATTCAAAGTGTATACATTTGCATGGGCAACTTCAAGACTACAACAAGTTTTAACACAATTTTAACCTATTTTATCTATTTATAATCTATGTTTTATACAAACAATGATGTACACTCCCTGAGGATGACCCACAAGAAAATGTCAAAACATATCAAAGTTCTAGTGTTTTAATTACAAGAACTTGACACTGTAATGCAGTGCATCTGTTGGAATATTTCTGAATTTAACAATTAGCACATGGATATGATAAACACCATAACAAATGTAAGACAGTCTGATCCAGGCAGACTAAGAGTAATGAATGTGAATGATATCTATGCTGAAAAAGACAGGTCCACAGTGGTAGCTCAGAGTAGTGAAACTGACCACTGTATCAAATATCAAGAAGATACAGAGGTACCACCCAGAACATCAGGGCGTAAGGACCAACAGGTTGAAGAAGTGACAGAGAACAGCTACACCTGCATAATCTAAAGAAAGAAATAGAATTAATACTAGGTAAAACAAGCACCCCACAATCAAACACATACAGCACTCAAAGTTAGGGACAAGCTCTAGGAAGGACAGACAGGACAGCAAGGTGACTGACCTAAAGACAAAGGGTCTTTCTTCACATCAAGTTACAAGGTACCAGATAACAAGTAGAAGGTGTGACCACCCAGCTTGACATCACCTTATGAGTGACCAGCCAACAAGGTAGAGGTATAAAACTGACAGACTGACCTATATATACACATATTAACCAGAAAGTGGTGCTTCCTCACCACACTAACTATATCACCTTTATTAATATATTAAGAAAACTAACAAGTTCAATTAACATTTCTTTACTGTCAAAAACAAGAAAAGTTTCAGAGCAACTGACTTATTTTGTACAATACGCCATTCCTCTCTCAAGCAAGGTAAGCATAACTGGATATACAGCATGAAAACTTGTTTCTCCTCTCTGACGAACTGTTTGTTGGTAACGTTGCAATGCTCCTCCCATAAGCTCCAGACGTTCTCGTTCTGATGGGTGACTGTCCAACCACTGAGAGAAACGGCTTACTGACCAGTTTGCACTCTGGAAAACATGAGAATCACTGCAAATTTCAATGCACCTCTCTCTCTCATGCATGAATGTGCACATGCATGCGCACGGCGCGCGCGCGCGCGCGCACACACACACACACACACACACACACACACACACACACACACACACACACACACACACACACAAGTTCTTAATTAAATTTATATGTGGTTCATACTTGTCAAACATAACCCTGTTTTTCATTAAGCTCATTATACAGCAAAGATTGTACATAGTATAAAACACAGTTTCCATTAAGATCTAAACATTTTTTTGAAACACTTCTCAAAAAAGCAAATAAGGTAAGTAAAGAAGACTGGTTCAGGACATCTTTCTACATCAGAGAGTAACATTACATATTGAGTGGTAATATGAAGGAAAAGTAAATCTGAATCATACTGCTACATGTTTTGCAATAGCAACAAATGAAAATCAAATAATGCATACTATAAACACATGTACTCCAAATATTTGTTCATTATTGTATTACCTGATGTGGCGAAAGAAGTTCATTTGGTCCACGAGAAAACATGGAAAGCAATACCAAGCTATATGGAATTACATCACCCAGGGCTGGACTGTTTGAGATCTCATCAATGCTGAGAAATAGCAATGGACGTAACGAGCGCATCATTCGGTACTGACGACTGAGTTCTGATGTCTGTCTACAAAGAGGTGCCACAGCTACTTCCATCTGCCACAGAAATCATCATTTCAGTACCTTTTACATGTTATTTAATCCTATGCCATGTGATTGAATGTGGGCCAGGTAGCGTAGTCAGTATAGTGACTGGCTACAGGCTGGACGGTCCGGGGATCGAATCCCAGTGGGGGTGAGATTTTCCACATCTGTCCAGACTGGCCCCTGGGGCCCACCCAGCCCCCTGTACAATGGGTACCAGGTCTTTCCTGGGGGTAAAGAGTGGCCAGGGTATGACGCTGACCCCTCACCCCCTTCTAGTGCCATGGTCAAGAACCACAATATTTTTACTATATTACATAGTCACAGGATACTCAGATTTACTATTGTACTTAATGCAAGATTGTTAATATATTAAATGGAACTGGTGAAACCTGATCACTGTTTTACCAAGAGATAACACATTATATTTAACTGTTTAATTTATGGTGTGTTACTGTCCTCATGACGCACAATGTGTGAAACTTCTTATGACTGCGGTAAAATATTTTTTACAATTGCTAAGCTTTTCCAGAATTCCAGGTCTCCCTTGTCACCATTTATGAAGCATGTAGCCATGAGCACACTATGGGTGTAGCAGGAATACATTTCCTTAACGTACACACCTCATCCTCCATGTCCAATCATGAAACTACCGTCCACCCTTATAGATATTTTGTTTCAACTGCCCAAGAAACACAATGCACCTTCTGCTCTTGTCACCACTGCAGCAATACACCAAAACATGAAAAGCTGATTATTCAACTTTTTTATCACAAAAAATTTTGTTCAACATCAACTATGCAGGAGAATGTAAACTCCCATGCTCTGTACTTTTGTTTCATTACACTGTCATTTTGCTAAGACTTTACATATTACCATTATGATAATGCCCTTTATAAAGTAACTTAATCCACTTAAGTCCCAGGGCATTAGCACAATATGAAAATTACACATATTTTCACTGCATGAACATAAAAGACAGTTTACAAAACAATGTAGTACTGGCAAAGGATAGGACAGTTAATTTTCTCCAAACATCAGTTGTGCCACAACATAGTCTGTCAGGGCAGGATGTTGTGCTCAGTATTCTGTGACACAAACCTGACTGAAATCTGCAGAAAGCCGGAGACGTCCTCCCTCTCCCAGAGGACGAACCAAACACGCGTGGTTGAGAAACAGCTCTATGCAGCGCCTGGCAACAGGAACACAGCTAAAACAAAATTCAAAGGGTTATCGTAAAAATCTTATTATGGTGTGTAGGCCTATATGTGTACAGCGAACAGACTACTTAACTAGCAAGATGTACTAAAGACACACACAACAAGTACAATTAAATTCAGCTTCTGTTAGCTGACCATTCTGACAGAGGTGATTCTGTTACTTTCCTCACTTCCTCTTGACTTAATAAATAGGCTGGACCTTAAAATAAATCACGTGTGCCAGAACATTTAAAAAAAAAACTGTTTTAAACTAAAACACAATAAACTAATTCCTAAAAGAATGATAAACAGATTATTATTATTATTATTATTATTATTATTATTATTATTATTATTATTATTATTATTATTATTATTATTATTATTATTATTATTATTATTATTATTATTATTATTATTATCATCGTCGTCGTCGTCATCCTCGTCGTCGTCGTCGTCGTCGTCGTTGTTGTTATTATTATTATTATTATTATTATTATTATTATTATTATTATTATTATTATTATTATTATTATTATTATTATTATTATTATTATTATTATTATTATTCAGGGTCTCAAGTGTTGAGTGCCTGAATTATTTTCTAATTTATCATTCTTTTAGGAATCAGTTAACCTTGTTACAGATCAAAATGATTATTAACACTGGCATTAATATACATATAATAACCACACATGAGTCAGTGGTAATATTTTCAGCATTTTCAACCAGGGAGATCAACCCATTAATATGATACATACAGACAGGGATACATAACTCATCCATCATCTTCTATCATTAGCCAGTTAGCAGATGGTCAAGTGGTGGATAATATGGAAATCTCACAAAGTTGTACATAGATCACATGAAATATTCTCCAAATTGGTACATGCTGAAAAAATCCTAAAGTGAATTTTGGCCTTCACAATAAAGTGGCCACCCTGAGGTACAGCCCTGAATTTTGCATAGGCTCAACAAAGACATTCCCCCAAAATTTTGTCAAAATTTATAAGCATGATGAGTTTTGGTCTAAATTTGGAGATCCATGTACATGTAAAATCCACTAAGCTAATAACTGTCAATATAGAATATAATAAAAATCAATTCTGCCAGAGTGGTTGGTAAGACACTGCAGCAATAATAAATAGTTCCTTTGGCTTCAAATTTAAACTTCACCTGAAACAATTTCACAAAATGGTACCCTGGGATGCCAACACTGTTTTTATTACCTTATAATAAAGTTATGGCACATATATGCTGCTATAATACCAAGTATCTATACATTTTTATAAGCTTCCTTACCATTTCACAACTACGTCTTGATTCTGGAATGGTGCCAAGTAATTACTTGCTGCCCTGGCAATGAAACCTTGTAGTTCCTTCATATACAAGGAGCACTGGGAAACATCTGACTTTCTGGTGCTTGGATTAATCCCACTTTCTCCAGCTGCTGGTCTCCTATAATCAGGAACCATGTACCAGGAAAAGGAAAGAACCTGCAAACTGCTATGTGGTGCAGTCAGATACTTTCTGGAGTGATGGCATGATGACACTTCTGCTGGTAGCACAAACTTCTACCACTGGCTATGGATAGGTATGGATAGAGTAGTCAGCTGATTCACTTCCTACTTGTAATAAGACTGTACCATGTGAGTGCTGAGTAGTGTCTTGTTAGGTACAAGTTTGTGTAGTTCTATTCATGATTATGACATACCTAGAAAATAGCTGACTTTAAAAAAAAAATAGCATTTCTGCATCAAATTTTGCTTCAAACTGGGAAAAATGCTATATCAAAATCTTAAAGGAGCTGTTGGAGAGGAAAAGGTGGGAAGAACACAAGGTTTTGAATGGTTTTCCAAGTTCAGTAGCGATATGACATCTGTTGATGATGGTGAACACTCAGAACATTCATCAATGAGCAAGGCAGATGAAAATGTGGATCAAGTGACAGAATCCGTGCTCAAACCAGAAGAATCACTATCCATCAAATTACCAAAATGTTAGAAATTTCATTTGGGTCAGCTCAGAATACTCTGACAGACAATCTGTCCATGAGTCAAATTACCATCAAATTCATGTCCTTCACTTGCTGAATGAGGAGCAGAAGGAAAATTAAGTTAACATGTGCCAGAACCTTTGACAGCTGCCTGAAAGAGCCCCATAACTCCCATCACAGAGATAATGACATGTGTTAAGATGTGAGTTTAATGGTATGACCCAGAAACCAGCTGAGGAGCCCACCATATCCACACCCAAAAAAGGCAAGACACATTGGCTCATATGCGAAGTACATGTCACTGTTTTTTTTTTGCGCTCAGCTGGGTTTTTCCCACAATTCAAGAGGGCACTGGAGATATACTGATCTCACCATGATTCAGGCACAATCATCAGACACTGGCTCAGTTTAAATGATGGGCTGTACATAATGGTTCAAACAGTGCCAAGATCACTGGGCTACAATATAAAGTCCCAAGGAGACTACTATGAAGGGGACAACCCTGATTATTAAGGCAAGTGTTGTTGTTATGTGGCACTAAATTCAGTTCATAAACTGACTGCATCACATACAAGTAGTGAAACAATATAAAATGAGTATTAAAACACTGTACCATGTTTAGGTAACATCATCCTACTGTGCTAGTTAATCAGTAGCAATTTAAATCCATATAAACACAACATTTGAACACAGTATGCTATGGAAGTGCATACTTTTCCCTTTAAGTATTTGTGTTTTCTACCTGACGATGGTTGAATGGAACGACCAAAAACATGTTGTAGGAAAGTAAACAAATGAACATAAGGTGTTCAAATGTTGCGTGTGTGTGAATTTAAATAAAAAATATAACATGTATGTTTCATTTTTATCGAGCGTGATATAGAGTAAATATCCAAGTGCATTTACACTGACATGGTATTATACTCCATATGGTTTAACATTTTTAAACTTCATAAATTAAGAATATGTAAAAATATTACATTATTTTGGAATGCCTGTTAGAATATCCTAGCTTACAGCTTACAAGCCTCACAGAACTCACAGGCTTGCCAGTTTTGGAACTAGCCTTAGTTTGTGTTTCATCCAGACCTGATGCACAAAGCTTGCTACTGTTCAGTAAATAAACAACTAATGACTTAAAAACATAAAGCTTAGGATAAATGCAGTTTCTTTATACCTGCATTTCATTGTGACTATAGCTAATATCAAACTTCGGCATTATAATTACTTATGTCATGGAAAATTTTGACAGTCCCAAAAAATTTTAATGAAATTATGTTTTACTGAATTTGAATGGAATAAAACTCTGCTTCACCTAAAATAAATCCAAAATAACCATCACACATACTACAAGGATCTGAATAACCATGCACATGACAAAAATACTAGTCTCTTCATAAGTGATCAAAGACCACCACAAATTAAGAGCTTAAATTGAACGACTTCAGAATAAGTGGGTTTTACTAGCACTTAAATGTTCAGCAGCTGAATGTGTCTATCTGCTTGTAGTTTGTCTAACAATCACTCGTTGTTAAGACAGTACCAAGATCCACTCTTCACTTCTATTCCTTTTGTCAAATAATACGCAGACTGTGAAAAGTGCACACGTCTCTCACTAACCATGGGAAGAATGGAACAGCTTTAGAATAACATTCCTCCATCCTTCCTCTGCCCATGTACTTGATTCTGTTACTTTTTTGGCCTGAATTATTTATGATCATAATCTTAAATATTCTTAACAAATACAGTAACATACCACCAGTTTAAAAATTGTGTTACTGAATATAATAAAGCTGTCCAAGGCACAACACTCACATGGAGTAGTCTTCATTATGCATAGTAAGGATAATTGCCTCTATAGCATCAGATATTGAAGCTAAGAGTGGAGTGACTATATTCTGAATTAGCTTGTCCGTATGGCTCAAAGATTCCTGCACAATATTGGCTGCATCTGGCGACAAACTTGACTTCATATTCACCAAAACTCGTCCTACTTGTCCATTCAGGTAGTGCACCAAATTTGCTATGGATACATTTAACACCTGACCAGGTGTGCAATTGTCTGCAACATTAACACAATGAAAAATGAGTAATCAAGCACATTAGCATATTAAAAAAACATCCTAAATACATTAAAACACCATTTAACATTCCTCAATTTAGTGCTTTCCTCACTTCATGTTCAATGATCCCATAGGCCTACAACTGTCCCATATCATGGTGATAAATAACACTGCTGACAAAAATGTTACTGCATTTGACAGCAAGTATCTCAAAAACTAAATATCTCAGGACATATGTAGTACATTTTTAGCTTGCTTTTTTATAAGAAATAATACAATGGCAAGCATGTGCACAAATTTCTTTTCACACTGTATAATTTGTTACACATGCTTATGCAATGTACTCCTATGTACAGATTTTCTTCTCTGTATTGTTTACTACACCTTTACTAATACGCATATACTCTTATCAAAAGAGGTCTTCTCTAGGCACTACAATTTTAATTATGTATGTATTTTTCATTACAATAGCGCATACAGTACGATTACATAGCACATGTGGAACTCAGATGTAAACCAACATGACTCACCACCATTTAAAAATTGCAGTAGGCAGATGGAGCTGTTATTCTTTATTTCTACTCATATGGTGGATGTAAGACTTCTATTTTTTTAAATCCTGTGTCTCCAACCCACAGCCCACCAGGCTGCATTATGCAGTCCACGGCCACACTTGTAAATTATATATATATGTATACTATAAAAATTACACAAAAATTTAGGCAGTTAGGAACACCACTTATTCTTACCTTTGCACTTGTATTCCACAAACCAGCCCACTATAATGCATGTGGCCTTTTGCCCCCCCCCCCCCCCCCCAAAAAAAAAAAAGGTTGGACACCCATTTTTTAAATTGTTTATTTTATTAACAGAAGTTACTGCATCACTAACTAAACTCACTCAAGAACACCCCTCTTAAGTTGCTGCACTACTACTAAATAAATTTAATTCTAACACATATTTTATCATAATTACTAGAAAAAGGTACAAATTTAAGCTACAGGAGCTGTGATACAAGGGATTAGCAACACTAACTAATGGTAGAGATTATATTAAATGTCTAGGCTTTGTTGTTAGTGTTCATAAGTGGCCAGCTTTATATACACACAGCAGCAGAGTTAATGAACTCACCTATAACCTGTGTAGCTTCTCCATCAGTAACAATCATTTGTTCACACTTCAGGCAGAACAAACGAACCGTTTTACTGATATTCCGAGCAACTGTACAACTCAGAGACACATCAACAAGGGACACACTCAGCTCACTGAGTCCAAATATGAAACAGAACATTTTACAAGTTATTTTCCCTTTTGAATAAATAAAAATATGCAAATACCTTTTACTATGTAGTCATAAAAAGAACATGAAAAAATTGTTGCACAATAAGTCAATAGAATTAATCCTCGACAAAGAAAAAGACAGGAAAAAAAAACAAAGCTTCTATTGAGGTAAATCATTGTTGAAATATGTAATGTAAATGATGAAAAATTTCCCTGTATTTGATCCAGAAATGTGCCATACAGTTAGAGTAGTAATTGGGTTTGAGCCCTTTCGGTCCCAATGCACCTTGGCCTTAAAACAGGCCCTTTGTGCCCCATGCTCTGATGCCACGTCATGGGAGCCCTAGTCCTTCACAGAAGTTCCTGACTGCCCCCAGACTCAGGCTCCTAACATAATCTGGATTCAAAAAAGGAGCCCAAATTGATTTAATAAGAGGTGCTCCATTTCCACAGCCCTCCAAAAACTCAAAAGTACCGGTAAATGGACCCCCTCCAGGATCCCCATCAGGGGCCCCTATGGAGTTAACTGTTTCCAGTGCCTTCTTTTACGTGTTTCTCGAATTCCTCGGTAACAGTTCTCCTACTATAAAAAAATTTCACCCTTCCCTCAAAGGCCCTATGAAAGCAGCATCCCCCATGTTCCCCAAAATGGGGACCCCATGGAAACAGACGTCCATTTCCAGAACCTTAATTGGCATATACTTCGGGGTCCCCAGTAAAGGAGCCTTCCATCCAGATTCCCCTCACTGAGCTCCTACAGACAGAGATACTCTGTTTCCAGAGCCCTCCTTCATTCATCTTTCAAAGTCCCCAGTAAATGAGCCCCCTTCCAGGTTCCCCAGCAGGGTCCCTAAGAAGAGAGATGCCTGTATCCAGAGGTGCTCCCCCTCCATGTTCCCCTAACAGAGCTCCCATAGACACAGATGCTCCATATCCAGAGCCCTCCTTCTCTCAAAGTCACTGGTAAATGAGCCCCCTTCCAGGTTCCCCAGCGGGGCCCCTATGGAGAGACGCTGGTCTCCATAGCCTTCCGTTACATATCCTTCAAGATCCCCAGAGAGATGCTCTGTTGCCAGAGCCCTCCTTCATCCATCTCTCAAGGTCCTTGGTAAATGAGCCCCCTTCCAGGTTCCCCAGCGCAGTACCTATGGAGAGAGATGTTTGTCTCCAGAGCCTTCGTCTACATATCCTTCAAGAGCCCTCCTTCATCCATCTCTCAAGGTCCTTGGTAAATGAGCCCCCTTCCAGGTTCCCCAGCACAGTCCCTATGGAGAGAGATGTTTGTCTCCAGAGCCTTCCTCTACATATTCTTCAGGGTCCCCAGTAAAGGAGCCCCCCCCTCCAGGTTCCCCAACAGAGCTCCCACAGAGAGAGATGCTCCATTTCTAGAGCCCTCCTTCATCTGTCTCTCAAAGTCCCTAGTAAATAAGCCCACTCCAGCTTGCCCAACTGGGCCTCTATGAAGAGAGATGCCCATTTCCAGAGCCTTCCTTTACATATTCTTCAGGGTCCCCAGTACATGAGCACCCCCCCCCCCCCCC
>Ga0268261_10004581_pt1 | contig 10369 bp, 8 predicted proteins | sample TergutNc150P1_FD_190353 | JGI IMG/M metagenome (GOLD analysis project Ga0268261, IMG submission 190353) | Nasutitermes corniger P1 segment gut microbial community from laboratory colony in Florida, USA - Nc150 P1 (SPAdes) (version 2) | ecosystem: Host-associated > Arthropoda: Insects > Digestive...
ATGACATTAGTAGCCTAATGGTTAATGATTTAACCCTTATCCTGCTAACGTGGAGAAAATGGTGAGCTAATAATGCCAGCAAATAGCAGATGGGATTTAATTCGGGGTTTAAAGGGTTAATATAGAGGACGACAGAGAATGATAGGGGAAAAGTATAAAAATAGGAAAACACACAAGTGAGATTATTTATATCTTTGCATTTCTGGGATGTTACTCATCGTTGATTGGTACTTAGTTACCGACCTTTCGGGACAACATATTGCTCTCATCTTCAGGGTTCCAGCAGCCCATGAAGACTGCTTAACCCTTTAAGATTGGACCGAGAGGTTGTACCGAAACGTCGGCAACTATCTAACTACCAATAAATGCTGCATAACACTCCAAAAGATCGAAGATCTCATTTACACCGCGGCGTAAGCCTGCAACAAGGAGATTATTTAGCTTGGCGCTGCAGCAACCTTGATAGACAAATTAGAAAAAGGAAGAGATAAAGCAGAGTGAAAAAATATTTCATAACGATATAAAAATATGAATTAAGTTAGAGATATCACGTATAAATAAAGGAATAAGACGTCCTTCGAATGAAAGTCTTATATTCCGATATGGAGAAGCGATATGGGAGGACTTAGAGGAAAGTATGAGGGTAATTGTAACATGTGAATTAACCAACAGCCTTGAAAAAAAGTACGTGTATGTTACATAACCAGGTGGCGATATGTCAGTGTGAATTTATAATGTGCTACGTGGTTAAATTAATAGAATGCGAATTATAGGGAGAATTTAGTTTACCTCAAACCTCAGATGCCGTGTCGTAATATCTTATTGGTGTTTCTCTCATTCTGTCAGTTACTTTTAGTACAGTATATCTTTCTTTCTTAGAACACTATGACCTCTAGATGCCATTTCCCTTCGCAACAATCCCACTTTACCCATTAGAATAACACGTCATTAAGATCTGAAAAGTTCATTGTGAAAGTAGGCCAAGAATATGAAATGTAAATTTAGAACTGCAGCTCAGTAATTAGAATAGTACCTGGAACGTGTATGGTGATTTTATAGTTGCAATTTCGTAGTATGTGTCTTTGAAGTCGGCCGGTGTGGATATTTCAAGCTTGATTGTCTCTGCTACTGGGGGCGCCTGCTCTGAGTCGTCGTCGTTCGACGAGGTCAGTCCCACATCAGATCCTGTAGGTTCCTCATCGGGGTCGTCTGACCTCGCCTTCAGCTCAGAAGCTGCAGGGTTAAAGTGAGGGTGAGGTTGTTGAGTAGTCGTCAGGGTCATGTTATCGTACAACGGAGTCTCCTCCTCATTCTGCTTTCTGATGTTGACCCGCGGTTTGGGTGTCGTCTTGTATTGCCACCTGCCTGCTGGTCTTGACAACTTGAACTTATACAGGCTGGTACTGCTAGAGAGGCTGTCCGCAGAAGAAGATTGAATTCGAGGCTTGTAACCTCTTCGGGAATATCCATTGCCCTCGGTATTGACTGTATTGCTACTGGGTCGGAAGCCGTTTCTTCGTTGTGAAGACTGCGGCTGGAATCGTCGTCCACCAGATGGTGTTGCAGACAGAGAGTCACTGAACACTGACACCGTGGCCAGTTCGGGCGTGCTTGACACGCGACCAAACCTGCTGTTGCTTAACCTGAATGAAAGATAAGCCGTCTGAAGTCAAGTGGTTCGAGAAAGTGGTACCTAGTTAACAGCTTAACCGAATGCCTGTCTACTTGTCTAACTAAATGCTTCGTTTGCTGAATGACTAAGTAACTACCTGTCGTACCATATATAGCTGTTTGGTTAATTGAAGGAATAACTGATCACAGTACCTAGCACACTGACTAAAATACATGCTAAGTGATTAACAGATTGGTTGTGTAACTGTAGTTGACTAAGTGGCTAACTACGTATCTACCTCAGTCTTTTACTGACAGGCTTAGGAACTACTTGTTTGACTAATTGTATGTTTGGCTGATTGATTGACTAACGCGATGGCTTATTGTCTAAATGATTTAATAAAAAAACTGGCTAACAGAATAACTCCAATACCTTATGAAGTATATTCGGCTATTAACTTACAGCAGTGTTTCTCAACCGCCGGGCAGTGGCCCGGTACCGGGCCCTGGCATCAATTATACCGGGCAGCGAGAGGTTCTCCTGGAAGTTGTCATTCCAGTTTTCTAAGCATTTTTTATTAATAAATATTTTGTAGTGGAAATATTCTGAGGAGAATAATATTCGTGAATGTGTCGAAAAGCTCATTTAATTAGTCCAGTGTCTGATAACTAATTTAAATGTAATTTTGTATTTGTCAACATGCCACACCGTATACGTAAGTGTATTTATACTCTTTATTATTATGCCATAATTAATTACTAATACTTAGGTTAGTTTAATGTATGAACTTAAAAAAATTTGGAAAGGTATTTACGAGTAAATTTGTTGGGACGGGGCCCTCGTCTTATGAAAAAAGAATTTACCGGGCCACGGTCTCACAAAGGTTGAGAAACACTGACTTACAGTGTCATTCGTTGTCTGCAGTTAACCCTGTGCCAAGTTGTCTCACACCCGGATTTTATAGCTTACTATTTTTTCTTCGCTTTTCCGTTCTATACAATAAATTTAAATTTAATACCCAAACAGTACTGACATATATTGTTATATATTGATAAATCTTTAATTTATTTATCGTTAAAGAAGACGATTTATGCTTATAGTAAATTAATGTCTGGATTGTGCTTAAAAAATCCTATAAAATGCGAAAGGAATGCATCACATGTTATACCGACATTTAATTCACCAAATCTGTGGAGAGAACCAAAACGCTTATCAAAGAGGCTTATTACTGACCACCGTCAGGTCAGCTCACCACAGAAGTGTTGTTTTAGAGATTTTTCTGTTTACTGCAGTAGATTAGCACGCAGCTAGAAAGCCAGATGTCATCCGTGTTAACAGTTTAATTGGCTTAGTACAATGAGGACAGTGAAGATATATTGGTTATATGAAGTGGGCGTCTGAATTATGCAATTGGTCTGTTTTAACTGTCGTTTGAATGTGGTTTCGCCATTATATTTGGCTCACTTGATGTCTTCACCTTGTTTATATCTGCCATTTAAACATCATGAATGAATTATGGATTATAAAAAAGAGTGTGGCCAATGCATTAACGAAACAAACAACTTACGCGTTCTTGGAGGCCGATTTGAAGGAAGATCTGATGGACTGAGTGGGCTTCACCGCTCCAGCTCTGGATGTTGGCTTTCTGCTGCTAGATGGCGCAATGATGTAATCGTCATCCTCTTCCTCGTACTCTTCTCCCAAATCTTGCTCGCGATTGTCCTGGGATTCCCGGCCTTTCCCTCGTTGGAACCTGCTGTGCAGACTGCCCTTCGGTGGTGTGGGTCCTCCGGGTTTGCGTGAGGACTTTATGAAATTCGGACTAGGCGCTGAGCTGAAAAGGGCTTCAAGAGGCAACGCTACGGTTTCTTCATACAGGGATCCAGCAGGAGTGGGCTCCAGATGTGCAGAGCTTCTGGACTTGCCTAGGACAGGTGCTGCCGTTTTCAGAATTCTCATAGAGGATGAAGGAGTTGGTTTTACTTTTCCGTGGTGTGATGAAAAGACGTGGGAGGTGCTCTGCAACACCTGAGCGTACTTTCCGGAGATGTAGGTTCCGATGACGCTAGTCTCATGTACGGTTGTCACCCCCTCCTTCACCACGGTGCCTCCGAGGGTAGTCACGAGGCCTGTGGGGTGTAACTCCCCGACCCCGCGAGTCGCCTTGATGCCATGCTCATCACGTTGGCTCGTGATCACGTTCACCTTGCTTCGAATGTCGGACTGACGGGGTTTCAGTTGAAATTTGGAGCTCGGTCTGAGGTTTATGATCTGCGTGGAACATTTTACTAACTTAATAGATGCATTGCAATTTGAAAAATTACCCTTGATCAGCAATGGGATTTACGTTGAGAGATCGAAAGATGGTAACGCTATCCAGTCTGAAACATTCATAGCGACTAAATAGAATAAAACTTTCTCGGTCCACCATACGAGGACAGAGATAGTTCTCGAAAAGATGGTCTATACTCTTGCAACCATGCGATGTGACTGGTAGAGCGAGAACGTATTATTTTAGATAGCGAAGCTTCATAGCAAAAAAAGCAATCCCATTGCAGGCCTGGACAGGCCCTGAAGGTTCCAGGAGGTTGAGGCTCCCAGATTTCAAGACAATCGACACATGAAGGTGGTAAGGTTATCAGCCCTACGCACTGGCCGCCTTTACCCTCAGGAAACATTCCTGGTACTCATTTCTGTTAGAGGCTCAGTCAACCCCAGGGCCATAATGCGGCCGGAAGGATTATGTCAATGAAAATTCCAGTGACACCATCAGGAATCGAACCCGCGACCTTCTGGCTTGTAGCGCAGTGCCTCAACCAACTGCGCTACCGCGTGCCCCGAAGCTTCATAGAGAAGTGACAAATAAAGAATAATTTTTGGCATAGATACAATTTCCGTCTACAGAAATAAAATTTGGGAACATACAGAAAGAAATGTGTGAAAATGTACCTCAGTATTTTAAATACGAGTGCGTTTCACGAAAGAAGATATGAATTTTGGGAGTGCTATATACATAGTTTGACCAAAGAAGATTGACGTGAGAAAGAATGAGGTCATTGAAAGTAATCATTTAAGACGATGAATTAAACTCCTTTACTTTGTTAATATATAAACAAAGAGGCACCAACTACAGCAGTCATTTCCCTGTTCAGTCCGAAAAAAAAATTGAAAGTGGAAGTCTTGACACTTGTGTTTTCCATCCACATTTTCGATTAGACCTGAAGCCACATATTAGAACCGAGGTTGTAATAATTTGCTGGACACTCAACCATATCGCACGTTAGTACTTGATTGTGGAAAAATGAATGGCTGCGAAGTTTTTGCATGTACTATAAGAGTCTTTTCCATTGCAAACCTTTACAAAAATTTCAGCTTTAAAACTGGCCTGTGTGATAAACATAGTAGTCTAACATTCTGAACTCTGGTGCAGCCGATATTTTAATAAAATCAGTGGAACTAATTTATGTTTAGTTTTTAACGTTATGTACTTGAATAAGTTTGTCAGTATGTTCCAATAGCTGTGATATTAATTGAGAAATAAGAGGGAGACTATGGATGTTAAATTGAAGGAAAATTTAAGAAATTTTTGCATCCTGTTTAGTATATTTATCTTGATGCATTTGGTAAGCCAACAAAAGTACTGTAATTTTCGCTGTCCATAATCTAAAGTTGTTTCTCCGGAATGCGACACCGTGCTAAACCGATACACGTTTACTGACTTATCATTCTTTAAAAAATAAAAGAATGTATGCTTAAATGAAAATTTAGGCTTCATGTAACGTAAGGATCACATCGCACCAACGTGTGTATGCTACTTTTATTCAATAAATTCTAATCCTAGTCACACAAACACACACAAACACAAACACACACACACACAAACACACACAAACACAAACACACACAAACGCACACACACAAACACACACACACAAACACAAACACACACATACACACATTTTTTATTTAAATTTTTTGAATAGTTTTGAAGATGAAAGAGTCACACAGACAGATATTATCCGTCTACTGTGCAGTCGTTTTATGCACTTCTTGTGAATAACATAAGTGTTAGCCCTCTGTGGAGCAGAATCACACGTATGAGCACGGCACACGTGGTAGTGCCATCCCTGCTGTTGAGACACAAATGAGTGTCAAGTTACACACTTGCCCGGGGAATAAAACTTGGGTGTCAACTGAGCAAAAGGCTGGGGATGGGGGATTTGCAGGCCCGTTGCGAATGAGATACTGAAGAAGAAATTTTAGCCTTCACTTCCACTGGGTAGCCAACTCCAAAATTTGGCCGTTAAGTTGCTTTTCTAAATCACGTAATGTCGTATATAGATGAGAGGATAATATTAAAATTGATCTTACATAAATAGACTGGAAGAGCATGGATTGGATTCACCTTTATGCGAAAGGGAAAATTGGCGGGCTCTCTTAAATATGCTAATGAAGCTTTGTATCTAATAGAAGAGAGGCGGAGTCATATGACTGCTTCAGAAACTATTTGCTTCTGGAGAAGGACTATACCCTATGGTGTTAGCTGGAGCACCACTGCCGAGTTCATCATGTACAGAAACGAATTCGGTCCTAAATGTTGTGTGTTTTGGTAGGTTTATTTGAAACCTGGAACACACCTTAGGGTCAATGGGTCAATGTGTAATAAACTTAAAGAAACAAGTAACCAAGTATTTCTCAGCTAAAAAAAAAATGTCACACATCAAATTTTTTAAACAGTTCCTGAATCAGACAATATGAAATGCCATCATCCAGGAAGATTTAAAATATTAGGTTGCAGACATAGATTCAGTATCTACGGGTGTGAGGCTAATGTTTGGATTAAAACACGGAAAGGTGGGAAATAATATTAATATTTTCAAGCCAGGATATTACCTAAGTAATGTTAGATAGGTAGTTGTTATTCCAAGGAAAACAAATCACGCCTTCATTATATGGTGAATATAAATCCTCAGTACTGTTTAGGGAAGCAATTCTCGCTTAATATAAACATCATGAAAAACTTACAAATGCATTCAGTTGGCAAAACGCAACTATGAAAAGTTAAAGGAGGCGGTCCATGTAGTTACGACTCTTCTTAAAACACGAATTCTTTTTCAATGTTCCTGTGATTAGAGAAAGGCTTTTTTGAAAGTAAGAAAAACAACACAACCGTTCTCCAGGGCTCTTTCGAACTCACGAATACGATTTCTTTCACGACATAACGTTGCTGAAACACAAAACATGTAGTCATGATTATTAACGTTAAGTGATGCCTGTCTTCATGCCGTGATTATTACGTTTCTGCCTGCACTGTATCCGGAGACACCAGCATGTGTCTTGGTGCTCAAAAGAGCGCAGCGGTGATTCACATAATCTTCAGGCATCTGCTGACTCCTTATTGGCTATATTTTCACGAAGTTACATGTTTGTGTTCCAAGACTTATAACTAATTATGTGATGCAGGTTCTTCTTTTTCCATTTTACGTATCTGATCAGTAAATTCTCTTCCCTACGGAAACCCAAAATTAAATTTCATGTTCAGAAAGCCATTCGTTGGAGCGTACCCGAAATCGGCTCCTTTTGCATTTTACGTAGCATGCAATGGAAGTTGGACGCTTCGGGCAGTAGATCAGAAACACCTGGAAAGTTATGAAATGTGGTGCTGGAGGAGGATGGAAAAGATCAGTTGGACTGATCATGTGAGAAATGAAGAAGTATTGCTTAGAGTCAAGGAGCAGAGGAATATCCTACATGAAATATGTAAACGAAAGGCAAACTGGATTGGTCACATTTTTCGTAGAAACTGTCTTCTACAACGGGTTATTGAAGGAAAGATACAAGGGGGGATAGAAGTGACAGGAAGACAAGGAAGAAGACGTAGGAAGCTACTGGATGACCTTAAGGAAAGGGGAGGATACTCTCATTTGAAGGAGGAAGCTCTGGATCGCACTATGTGGAGAGCTCGCTTTGGAAGAGGCTTTGGACCCGTCGTAAGACAGAGTACTAAATGAATGAAATGAATGAATGTAATGGAAGTACTGTAGGAAGTTTCGGGATCGGTAGCTTTGTCTCGAAACGTCGGCACAGAACTGCCATTCTACCCTGCGTAAAATCCCAAAAGAATGCAGATCTCCTTTACGTCGCGAGAGAAGCACGAAATCGCGTAGCTGAAAGTAATTGACTTTTTTTCACAATATGTTTCTTCGACATTCATGTCATTATCATTATCAACTAGATATAATTTTTCCAAACGTTACCATTTATTGCAACAATCAGCTTGCAGCAACTTCTTTACATATACATTAAAGCATTTCCTAGCAGCACTTGAAAATTATGTCACCGCTTTGCGTCAAAATTTTGGAATCCCATTACCCGTTGGTGCAGCATCGTATCCCGGAAGAACGGTTTTTTTTCAACCACATCACTGCGAAAACCCTCAAACTCTTATATTTCGTCATTTTTAATTTTCCCGGAAAGTAGTTCCATAAATAATTAGGAAACTTTTCATTTCTAATTAAGGTTGCAACTGAATATGCATGCCATTTGTGAATACTTGTACGAATCTGGAGCTAAATATGACCTGAAATGTAATTAAACAACGTTCTCGTAAATCTAACTCAGGTGTGAGTGGCATAAGAACTATTTCGGAAAGAATGCCAGACATTAAAAGTTTTCGCGGCTTTCATCTGTTTCTAAAAACAAATGTTGAGATAGTACTTTCCATTAGGCCACGACGGCTACTTTCCATATCTTGCGGAATTTACACCATCGTATTTTTGCACGTAATTATAGGCATGGGCGTTGACGGAATGAGATATATTTCTTGCACCTCCTGGGGTTCCTACCGCCCAGCCCCTAGCATAGTCGCTATAGAGATTATGCTACCCCAGCTGCTAGTTATTACATCATGTCGACTATTAAGTGGCTACGGACGTCTGGAAGGATTGTAGCACCTTGGGTCATAGATTCCGATATTGAACCGTCTGACCCCGCTGTGAGAAGCTCATACTGCTGGGACCCCTTGACCTTGAAGGCGAAAGCATTAGGTACCTTCGAATGGTCTGCAACTCAGTCGGCGGTACAGGGTAACATCCCAAAAGAGTTGAATCTTCAAGGACAAGAGTGGTTTAAGTTCTCACAAACAATATCCTGGAATAGGCAAGACTATTATCTCCTACTCCACGGACAGTTTGCCTGTCGTCATCACTGTACTGTCTCTGCAGCTGAAAAAAAGTCTGTTAATGAAGTCAGAGATATGAGCTATTCACGACGAAATTTTGCGAAGGGTGTCTCTGTGAAATCTGCGCCGTATAGTCTGGTAACAAGATACCACTTTTTTTTAGCGCTCTGCTAACCCCATATTTAGAATAAACGGGTAGAGAATTCGTTAATCCTGAAGGCGAAAGCAGTAGGCTCCTCAGAAAGATTTGTACCTTCCTACCAAATTACGCCGAATCACATTTCAGACGTCAGTAATATTTAATCCAGCAATTGATCATGATCTAACTGAACGTCGAGTGTACTACCTTGTAGGTTTCATCCACCACCTCTGACGGTTGCCTGGACAGGAAGTCGTACTCTGGCTCCACGACGTCGTTTCCGGACAAGGCAGGTTCTTCGCTGCTAGACCTTACTTCCACCATGCTCGACAAAATAGTGGGTACGTTATTGTCATGATTCTGGGAATCCTGTGCCACTGTCACTGAAGGCGGAATTTCTCCTCCAACAACTTCCACGCGACTGAACAGAATTTTGGACGGACCGGTCTTAACTTCTGCAACGCTGTTTGGTCCTCCAACTACCTCCAGGTTTGTCGACGGCTCATTCTTAATGTTCTGTAAGATTGTCGTACCTCCTCGAACTTCTACTTTACTGGAAAGGACAGACGGCCCTCCTTCACGAATCTCAACTATACTGGAAGGACCTCTCTTTGTGTCAATAGTATTGGAAGGTCCTTTTTTTACCTCCGCCACTCTGGTTGGGTTTCCACCTCCACGAACTTCAACTACACTGGAAAATATGGTAGCGGGTGGTCCAACTTTTACCTCCACATTCGACGGTATCTTCTTATTACTAGGAGAATTTCCAGAAGAAGAAATAGTGCCTTTGTTTTCTGACAAGTTTTCTGTTATTTTACTTGGTTTTATCTCCAGTGACGAGTGTGCTGCAGGCGAAGATTGCTTCGTAGGTTTTGTTTCTATGACTGAAGAAGTGGTAGCTGCAGTTTTCTTACCCCCATCTGCACAGAAATACAGAGTTGGTTACTTTATTTGCCCATTTATTTTCTATTTAACGTAGCTGATTCGGCGTCGGGTCATGCAAGGTACTGCAAGTGATATGATGCTACATGCAAATGACAAGAAGTATTATTTTTCTAGAAAAGCAGATGTACCCCAACACCTAAGCCGGATACACTGAATGCATATGAGGGTGCTAAGTTGGCGTCAGTAAAGAAGTAACTCCCTGTTGTGTTTATATCTTTATATTGGGAAAGTTGCATATCAAAGAGTTTGGAACTGTAACGCGATTCTGTCACTTCAGGGATGGACATGGGAAAATTAGACGCGTTTTAAAAGGAAAGAGTGAAGAGAAAGTTTAACCCTTTAAAGCCCGAATTAAATCCCATCTGCTATTTGCTGGCATTATTAAGAGCTCACCATTTTCTCCACGTTAGCAGGATAAGGGTTAAATTATTAACCTTTAGGCTACTAATGTCATATACATATGGAGCACCCATTCTTGATGTTTCTAGATCAC
>Ga0268261_10004582_pt1 | contig 10369 bp, 11 predicted proteins | sample TergutNc150P1_FD_190353 | JGI IMG/M metagenome (GOLD analysis project Ga0268261, IMG submission 190353) | Nasutitermes corniger P1 segment gut microbial community from laboratory colony in Florida, USA - Nc150 P1 (SPAdes) (version 2) | ecosystem: Host-associated > Arthropoda: Insects >...
TATTCATCAGTTGATATGTTATGTCTCGGCGGACTGTAGATAGCGGCAACTGTGAAGCGCCAAGGCATGGTGTTTACTTCAACAATAGTTGCTTGTATTTTAGGTGTTTGATATTGGGGTAGCTCATAATGGGAGATAGTGTTACGGATGATTAATGTTGTGCCTCCATTACTTTGAGGTCTGTATGTGTAAAAAGATTGGCTATTTTCCTGATTTGGGGACTATGGTATGTGAAGGTGACCCATTTCTTATTGTTTTCTTTGTTGTTTGCTTTATGGTGAGAATTGTTGTGTTGTATTTGGTTCTTGAGGTAATTTATTCTTTTATAAGGGAAGTTATTGTTGCGGGCAATGTTTAGTATAATTTTCCATTCCTTATTTCGACTTTTTTATAACAGTGATATGGAAAATGTTACACAAATAATGCCTCATGATTTTTCACATATTTTGTAGATAATTTTAACCACATGTAACAAACGTACTGTATTATCTCAATTTTAATATGTAAATTTATAAAACAATATTTCTTATGGCAATAGGTAAAACCAGAGGCTGCTAATGCAGTTGTATACTCCTGATGATGGGCGTGGAAGCGCCCGAAACATGTTGAGCCAGACATAAACATCAAGTAATAAACTTGTGAAACTGTTGCATCTAGTTGGTTAATTTATTTGAATCGTATGATGATGCACGGACTTGCGAACGTCAAACTCAGTCAGGATATCCGAAAGGCGCTTCCCTGACCCGCGTCGAATGCCATTCATTTAGTCTACCTGACCATCGTCAGGCGATGGCCTCGACTGGCCTGCTGGCCCCTGCCGCCCGTGGCTTTTGTGTCAGGCGACGGGGTCAACCCTCGGTCAATGTAAGTATCTGCCAAGTTGCCGAATTAGTGGGTTGACCACGTCAGCTAACTTTGTGTCAAAGCTCGCAGTTAGGGCTCTTATGTGGTCAGCAAAAAGTAGGACACCCAGATCCTCGTAAATCTGCCTGCTACTAACGTACCAGGGGGCACCCGTAGCAAGGCGAAGACACTTGGATTGCAACACCTGCAGCTTCCAGACGTGGGTGCGAGCAGTGGACCTCCATGTGGGGCGCACATAGTCCATCATATGGCGGATGAGTTGCTTGTGTAGCAGGACTCCGTTCCTAATGGAGAGATCACTTTTCCTGTTCAGGAGGGGACCCAGCATACCCATCCATTGAGCAGTTTTCTTCCTGACCTGGTTGATGTGAGGCGACCAGTTGAGTCGTTTGTCGTTTTTCTGCAGTTGGGGCATGTGTTGATATCATTGTCAAATCGTAATATTTAAGTTTAATGCAGATCTTACAAACTCTTACATTTATAGGTTCAAAATCCAATAACTTGTCCATATTGTATCTGCTAATATAAAATCCTGTCCCAAATTTTTTTTTTTAGTTTGTTCATCCCCGCTGTGTTGAAGGATAGCTTTCATTACTTTATTGTTGTTTCATTTAGACGACATGTTTCGGCCCATTCATTTGGGCCATCTTCAGGTCTACAAATATATTAGAGTCTACCACTGTCTGTAACGCCTACAAGGTGTATATAATATTTAAAATCAAAGTTAACCAGTTTTACATTAGACTATTGTAAGATTCATCTAACGAGATCTTGTTGTTAAACTACAGAAATATAAAATCTAAAAACATATAAAAGTACATATTAAAAAGCTAAACAGGTAAAACCGTGGACAAGTTGTTCAAATAGGAACTATAATCGACGTAAATTTCCGTAGGTATCACCTTGAAGTCGTTTGCCAAATATCTGGTGATTACTTTCTGGGAGCGTATATGGACGAGATTGCTGTTCTATGGGGGCATTTTTGCATCGGGTATGAAGTTTGTAATGGTACGCCGTGTGTATAACGACCTTCCAGGACTATTCTCTTGTGTATATAGTTTTACCAGGCCTCTAATGGTGGGGGCGGAGGGGTTTAAATTAATATATTTCCCACTTGGCATTTGATTTTATCAATTTGGGCCTGCTATTGATTGTCTTTCTGATTTGTTTTTGAAAAGTTTTCGTGTGGTTGGTATTAGAAGTTTGAGAAAGTTGTTCTTGTCTACAAAATCTTGGGTTTTCTCTTGGTACAGTGTAGATGGGAGGATGACTATTGTATTGCCCTTGTTGGCAGAGGTTACTATTGCGTTGTTTTTCTTGAGTTTAGCTGTGATTGCTTTCATGGTATTCCATTCCATATGTGGGTTGTGGGTAAATTTGAGGTTTTTGTTGCTTTTGTGACGTTGTAGCTGGGTTATGTGGTTTGATACTTGTTTTGTGTAATATTCTCTATCTGTAATTGGTAGGAGGTTAATAGCCTGTCCAAAATTTATCTTTGTCACTTTTACGTCCACTACATAAAATCATATAATTCCTACTGATTGTTGTTCCTTAGTCTGACCACTTAATTTCTTGCAGAGCACATGTATTTGTTTTATATTTATTTATCTGTTTTACCAAATCATTCATTGCTCGTGCTGTGCATAAACTGCGTTTATTCTTATTTGATATCGCCAGCTCATTAGTCCTTTTCCATTGCCTAGGTCGATTCTGATCATTCTGACTTAGGCCCCCTTTTAGGTATGCTATCTGGTAGCCTGTTGCCCAACTCCCAACCTAGAAGGCCCGTCCGTCATATTTATAACCCTTGGGGCAGGATACCCCACCCCACCCCCACACAAGGGGTACTAATTTTAGTCACGTTACGCGACCTACATGGGCTGCAGTGGAACTGTTATTTTTTCCGGTCACTACACGGGGAAATGGGTTATTACTTTGCATATATCATCAGTAAACGTAAACAGTAAAGGCCTTAATGCAGACCCTTGAGGAACACTAGAAAGAACTCTAAAAGGCATCAAAAAATGCCAGAAATCTTAACACACGAAGATCTGCTACGAAACAAAGTAACATATGCACTCATCCAACTAAGAGAAGTTTACGTAAAACCAGTGTATATGATACATGGTCAAATCACTGCCACCATTCAAGTATAAGGCGTTAAGTTGACGCTGGTAGCTAACTAAAGGTTTATGTAATCTATATAATTTACCAAATTAGAGTGTGGTAAACTTGAATTTTATAAAACCATGTTGAAAGCAGTTAACTGTATGGTAGATTGTGACTTCCTATTTGCTGGCTGAGATTGTGAATACATGCAAAAAATAGTTCCCCTTTTTGTTTTGTATGGGTGTGAATCTTGGTTTCTCTGATTAATTAAAGGAAGAGAATGGACTGAGAGTGTTTCAGAATGGTGTGCTAGAGAGAACGTTTGAACATAACAGTGATGACGTAACAGCAGGTTTGAGAAAATTACACAGTAAGGACCTTTATGGCTTGTTTTTACCAAATGTTATGGTGATGAAATAAAGCAGGATGTGTTGGGCAAGGCTTGTGGCATGCACCGGAGAGACAAGAAATACCTAACAATGGTCTGGTTCAAAAAGCTGAAGCAGGGAGACTTACAGAAAGCTGTATTTGTAGATAGTAAGATAATATTAAAATGGATTTTAAAGAAATAGGATGAGATGTCATAGGCGGAATTCATATGTCTGAGGTTAGGGCACTGATTAGCTGATGACTAGCATTGTACTTAAGAAGATGATAATTTTTTCAAGTACTCTGCTCCGTAGATACAGTTGGTTATGTGAAAGGCACAAAATCTGACATTCTGAGGGTAGAGTGTATTCAAATTGCAGTATTGTAAGATATGAAATCATGTAGTTAGTAGACACATAAGACTGATTTGGAAGAACATACGTAACATACTGCATGGCGGTACATCCGACAGGCCATATTTCTAAATATGGGGGTACATGACAAAGGTATTTGTACTCTTCATATTGTAACGTTTATTATATTTTCATCCCAAACATGAGGCAATAAAGCATTTCATCACTTCCAATTTCTGTTCAGGAATTTAGTTTTGTGCAACTTTATTAAACAGATCCCAGAATATGTGAACAATGCTACAGCAGTTTTTGCAGGTTACCCTGTTCAAATCTTGACTGGAATACTGCTACATACTGAGTAGGTTATCTGAAACTGTAACATTTCCAACTGTGTTTGGAGGTGTCTGCATCACATTTCAGTTCGGACAATGACTCTTGTGATTGACGCTTCCATGGCTTTACTCAGTCCCTCCAGACAAATTACATTATAGAACATTAAAACAAGCCATCACGGCTTTGCACCTTACCCACGGAATGCCGATAACCACCTTTCTGTATCATTCAGTAGTATGTCACTAGTGGCATAATAGAATTTTGGCCCCCAGGTCGAGTAATTGCAGCGGCCACCCCTAGCGGAATTTATTAACTTTTAAAAAGAACATGATTGTTTATTGAATTGACTGTTAATTGGTCTCAATAATTAAACAATTGTTAAGATCAAAAATCACATTTTTTGTTGAATGTATGTGAGTGCCCAGTTGAACTTTGGCGCGTGGGGCGGCCGCACCACTCACCTCTCTAGCTATGCTAGTTAAAATTGTATTCTGATAAAACTTAGGAATGCCCTGATTAATTTGTATTGTGTTAGATTAGTTTGGTGAATGGCATATAACAATGTTTGAAATGACTGGAATCACTGTACCTGGTTCAGGGTATTGGTATGGACGGTTTCTGTTATAAATTATTGGAATACCTCTGTGTCAGTAAAGGTTTTTGTCTTTTGGAATCTGACGTTGTACAAGTAAATATTGATGGCTGTGAGGAAACTGCTGCCTCTAAAGTCAGGGTACTCCCAAAAGTGGAGTTACGTCTCTGAACACGAATGTACGACCGTCAAATGTGGGAAAATATGAGAAATGCATGTGTAATTTTAGTCAATTCTGGAGGTTACGCAATAAGCAAGGGCCTGTCTGTGTAAGATGATAAAGAAGAATTCTGTAATTTGAACCCCTCAGCTATTTCAGTCACATGACTGTGGTTCCTTATAAATATGTATGACTGCTTGTAACACACTATCATACCTGTGGTTTAGTGTTTAAATTAATATGCTGTTGTTTATTCTGTTGATTTTCTGTTATGTATCAAATGAAATAATGTTGACTAAACCAGAACAAAATAAATGACATTTTACTACCCAAAACATCTGTGATATATTTATTAATTTTACAGTAAAGAGTTGTGGTAAGTGACATGATGTGTGTTGTGGAAACAACATGATTATTTCCCCCCTACTCAGACTTGACTACGGCCGGTCACAGCATGCGTATGTAAACCAGAGGCTGCAAATACAGTTAGAGCTCCTGATGATGTGTAGGCACACACAAGTTAAACCACATTTTATAAAAACTGTAAAAATTGTGACCCTGTAAAATCTATTTGGCACAGAAATGTGGAACGTTCAGAAATGTCAAGCAAACTCCAAGCCGTGGCAGTTATGTGAACCCTTACCACTTGTCTTGAGTACTTCCAAGTCAGGCACGCCACGAGTGGAATGAAGGGCTACAGCCCCCCCCCCCCCAAAAAAAAAAACTTGGAAAGACCAGTTTAATGGAATCAAAAACAAATATTGAGTAGTACAATGAAATTGATCTCCCACCACCAGTTTTCCAGTCTTGGGATTGACATAGTTTCAATGTAACAGTGGTGGTACAGCATGAATGTTCCAGTTTGAATGAGAATTGCTCTCAAAATTACGAAGAAATGAAAGTTCCGTTTATAAAATACAGATTTTGAATGAACACAAACAAGCTGGTAAGTGTATTTACCTTTGTGTGTTATGGTTATTAATGATTGTGTAAGTGTAGTTAATAAGACTGTGTCAAAATGATCTCTTACTTACTTACCGTAGTGTAAGAGACAGCTTTTGTTCACCTGAAATCGCTCTCTGCCAACGACTGCAGCTTGGAGCTGTTATATCTTCCTTTATTTCTTTCAAGTTGAAATGGAAAATGTCCCTCGAAACTCTGAAAAATTCCATGAATTTCATCTCCCTATCTACCAAATATCTTCTTGTCAAACTGGAGTAGTATCCTTCATCTTTTCTTTTTTTGAAAATGTCCGTCGCACTGTCACTCATACAGTAAACCAGTAAATCGTTATCATCCTCTTCTTAAAGTATTGTGGCAGCTATGAGTTCCTCCATGTTTACTCTTCAGAAATTACGCAATGACCTCCTACGTAGCGTCCTTAAAAACCATCATCACTGCGTCACCCAGGCGTCATTTTAAGTTGTAACGCACCACGCTTACGCAAGCGTCATTGCGTGGTCCTTAAAAACGAAAGTTTGAAGATTTACTGGGAACGGTGACACACCAGTCAAACCTCAGCGGTCCTCGTCGCCGTCGGATGCTACACAGATAGTTTCATCCCCGGAAGGGCAATTAAACTTGCCTGAACTTACAAGTAATGAGTCCCTCTGTGTTCAGAATGAAACAGTGAGTCTCAATGGGCAGACCACTATTCATTTGGTTGAGAAGCTCCTGGCCATGCCGAGATTACCCACCTTACCAGTGACCACACTGTCTTGAAAGTCCAAATCTCTGAACTGCAAGACCTTCTGTCCGCAACTTTGTGCCATATGGAGAAAGCAGCTGGGACTTTGTCCTCCAAACCATGCATCGTGTCATACAAAGACGCCAAAGCAAGCAATTATCATCAACAGGCGAAGAATGTGAATACATCGAAAAGCTCCAGAAATATAACTAGTAATATCCGGAAACTTGGCCACGAACACGGTAGCTAAAGTCCCTACTACAGAAAAAATTAACTCGGCTGATGATACATCATCTGGCAACCCTGCTGAAGACGGCTTCATTACAGTGCCACAGAAAAAAATGTGGCGATACAAGGCAATGAAGTCTATTGAAAATAAAATAGGGAGAAAATTTAGTACCCCTGTGTATGGGGTGCGAAATTCCTCTCCATTCCTATTATTTCAAAAGATATCAAAACTAAAGCTTTGTTTGCTTCACGTTTTTCCCTGAAAGTGTCCGCGCTTGACGTTCAGTACTCCCTAAAGCAGCACTAAAGCTTTCGTCGACTGTTTGTGCAAAACTAAAATCACGTTTAACACATACGCATCCTTTCGCTTGTCTGTTACTGAAGGTGACTTTCCTCACGTCCACGACGCAGGCGTATGTCTTGACGGGTGTTTAATCGCACCGTTTTATGGACGCTCCAGACAAAATTTTTAATTCGGATTCACGTGTTGCATCTAGATCCCTGTCACTTCGTGCAACCAGTAGTCTGGCCGCCCAACCATGTGGCCTTGTGCCATTTACAGACGAGGCCGATGGGGCAGACGCTAAACCACATCCTTAAAGTTTAACTGTTGTGATGCAAACATGCGTGATTTTTCCATGTCTAATACTCAAACTAAAACTAGTTCCAAAACATTTTACCAAAATATATGAGGCCTTAGGACCAAACAAACTGAACTGCCTGATAATGTATATTGTATGGATTATCAGACCATTTGTTAAACTGAAACATGTTTAAGTTGTGCTGTAGTGAACTACGTTCTTCTGGGATACTGAACTCTATCGTTGGGTGTTCGTTGCCTTGCCTTTCGAGACTGTGTCATAGCCTCATCTTCAGGGGTTAATGGCCCAATAAAAAATTGGACACTGGCGGAATGCAATATCCCAGAAGGACAGATCACATGCAGTTTTTTTAACATAGACATCAAATTTATGTTCGTTTTATCTGTTGAATTTTCATCACTTTTACCAGACAATGAAAACACAATGAACAGAAATAGTCAACAATTCCTTAAGTCAGTGGCGTTTCTAAGTTTTTGGCGCCACCATCGAGTAATCGCAGAGGCCGCCCGTAACAGAAATCAAGAACTTAAAAAAAGGTCGCAATCATTTATTGAATTCCTTTTCAGTTTGCTCAGTAATCTGAATTTTATTGAGCGCAGATTTTTTTTTTTTATTTACAATATTTATTTTGTGGCCTATTTTGCCAACCCTTGGACCCTGCTGTCAGGGGCGGCCGCACCACTTGCTAGCTACGTTTCTGAGTCCGGTTACATTCCGTATTGCACCACATCCATGAAGCTCGTGAATGAAAAGGCTGACTAGCGCGTTGTCTTGCGTGGTTCTACGCGAACTACTTGGGTGCGACCGCAAATACCAAGCCACATAACGAGATGCCAGAGGCAGACAGAATAATTTCTCCGCGAAGAAGCGCAAACTTGCGAACGAGGAGAGTCTGCCGTATTATCATATATACCTATGATGTAGAACTTACACGGCCCCCCTACTACGAAGTATGTGGGTAATCCTTTTGTGGTCGGTTGTAAATGGATCGGAGGAGCAAATGGTCGGTGGTCGATGCCGACATTTCGGGGCACGAAATTTGTAATCCGTGGAGCAGAGCATTGCCGATTGTGCACCGTGCCATGGGTACAGATTATAAGTCAATGAGTGAGTGAAGCCGTTAACTATCTGTGATGAGAGGCAACTAATCCATGACTGTGGCCATGAGGCGTGTAGTGCTTTCAATCGCAGTGGTGTGCGTGGTCGCCTAGTAGTGGTGCATTCATTCAAGTATTATTTTTATCTGTACATGGCAAGCATTTGAAATTATGCATGTGCTTACGAATTGCCGCCGTTCGTATGATGTTTCACATTTGACGCAGTCTGCAATAAGAAATACATAATCTTGCCAAAGAATTCGCTTCCAGTTTCCGTGAGCCCTCGTAATCATGGCACGAAAGCTGGATTTTGATCTGTTTGTTGCAGGAAAAACCGGAACATTTAAAGGTATTAATTGGCATTGGGTTTTAACTATGTTTGAATTGTTCTCAGCCTACCTAATGTGAACGTGAATTATGTGAGCACGTACCTAATGTGAAGGTGAATTATGTGAGCACGTGCATTGAGGTTAAGCATAACAATGACCCGATAGTGGTGTCATTCAGTTCCGAAATGTTTATAAATTACGGAATATTATTTTCAGGAATCAGCATTAATATTGAGGACAAAGAGACAAAATCAATAGCGAAGAATATACAGAACATAAAAGTTCTCACAAAGGAACATGAAATTACTTCGTTGGCATGGGGGGACCCAGATGAGATTGATGTGTTAATTGGTATGTCTTCTCAAAGAGTGAAGATATATGACACTGACTTTAAGGCATTTACAAGTAGTGTGGATGTCTCCTGTGGGCATGGCAGCATACGAGGGCTATCAAGATATAAAGAGTAAGTTTTGTGTCAGATATTATTGATATGGTAAGGCATGATTATAGGCTGTGTGTGCACATGCCTTGATGTTAGGTGATATTGCTATCATACTGTGAGGGTAAGGATAATTACAAACATTCTATTATGTCTTGTTTCCAGATGTGTGCTAAGAGAGAATAATTTGTGTTAGAATTAGTAAAAGCAAATAGAACTTAATTTTAATGACATGGGAGGGGTGTGGATAGACTGCAGGAGGTTATGTTAAGGCTACTGGCCACAAGTGTGGTTGATATTCAGAGACATGCGTGCCTTTGCTTTTGGTCATTGTATTAAACCTTTTGTTATTATTTCACTAATAGTATCCATCATATTCAAGTGTGTGTAATAATTTTTCAGTTTGTGTCCAGACACATATTGGAAACACGGACTGTAATATTTAGTACCATTCATTTTTTGGATTTTGTCCGTCATCTGATGTATAAAAGTATGGAGAATCTGTAGACAATGGATAAAGTTGCACCAGTCAGTGATCTGTTGCAGAACACTTCATCACTTGCATGCAATCTGTGAGTTGTTTGTTCGCGGTCCCACAGTTCTTAGGCACATTTGTAGAGTTGTTGAAAGCAACCTTTTGCTTCGCCCTGTCTGTCTGTCCACATAAAACAACTCAGCTCCTGCTGGACAAATTTTCGTGAAATATAATGTTGGGGATTTTTACGAAAATCTGTCAGGAAGGTGGAGGTCTGGTTAAAATCAGGCAAAAATAACAGGCCGTTTGTGTCAAGACCTACGTTAGTTTTTATTTATCCAAATTCTGTCAGCTGAAGATGAGAAAAGTATTAGATGAAAGTCCTAGAGAAAATCAGAACATGCTTTTTGTATCACATACATTTTTTTCTGAAAGCCATGCTGTGTAAGTGACAGTTACAAGAAATATGAGGGCAAGAAAGGCCAAAAAATTATCTACACTTAGATTTGTTGTGGTGTGGCATAATAATAATAATAATAATCCAGTGAGGAGTTACAGTTTCTTTAAATGCAGTTGACATGAAGCATAATTAACCCTTTGAACCCAGAATTAAATCCCATCTGCTATTTGCTGGCATTATTAGGAGCTCACCATTTTCTCCGCGTTAGCAGGATAAGGGTTAAATTATTAACCTTTAGGCGACTAATGTCATATATATATGGAGCACCCATT
>Ga0268261_10004583_pt1 | contig 10368 bp, 9 predicted proteins | sample TergutNc150P1_FD_190353 | JGI IMG/M metagenome (GOLD analysis project Ga0268261, IMG submission 190353) | Nasutitermes corniger P1 segment gut microbial community from laboratory colony in Florida, USA - Nc150 P1 (SPAdes) (version 2) | ecosystem: Host-associated > Arthropoda: Insects > Digestive...
TGAAATTCCATGAACATGCAGTCTTTAATCCTGAGATTTGATAGGTGAGTTTGCTGTTCTTCGGGGTGTCTGCACATAAAAAACACGAAGTTTAATATTGGGACGTTTAATATTCTGTAATGTCTGTACCAGTGGCCGCGCTGTCTAAGGCGTACGTCTGCGGCCGCTCGCCTGCTGAAATCGTAGGTTCGAATCCCACCGGGGCATGGACTTTTGTCTGTTTTGTGTGTTGTCAGGTAGAGGTCTCAGCGACGAGCTGATCACTCGTCCAGAGGAGTCCTACCGATTGTGATACGTCGTTGTGTGTGATCTAGAAACCTCGTGAATGAGGAGGCCATGACCCACTGGGGGCTGTCGCGCCAAAAAAACAAATATTCTGTAAAACATTCCGATTTGAATCAAAAGCAAACAAAAATAAATTGCACTGCTTGAGCGTCTACTCAAAGCTTGGTTACTCTCTACCACTAAATATTGTAGAGTTCCAAAACAAAAGTATATAAAAAAATATAAGCCCTAAATAAAGTTTTAAGAATGTAGCCTATATATATATATATATATATATATAAAGACTTTTATTAATTTAGGTCTTCGTATATCTGCGATTTGCGTACGATACTTGGCGCGGTGTGGTAGGGATTTTTTTTTTTAATTCAGCTGTAAATTATGGTTCACGATACAGTTTAAGCTGGTGATGGAGAGACGTTTACCTGCGGAGAGTTGACATGCCTGAGGATGACCTAAATACAGGCCGAAACATGTAGCATACACGTAAAGGCACATTTTAAATTTAAAATAAAATTGTGTTATTCAAATAGATCACGAAACAGATGCAAAAATTTTTCAGTTTATTATCCTGACGTTTATTTACGGCTCAATAAGTTTCGGGCGTTATCCCGCCCATCATCAGGAGCTCAACGACTGCAGTAGCAGCCTCTGGTTTTACCTTCGTATCGTGGTGAAAGTCGTGCTGTGTTCGTGGTCGGGCCGACCCGGCCCGACCACTAACACAGCATCTGTTTGGTGATCTATTTGAATTGTACGATGATGCACGGAATACAAACATTAAACTTGTGGTATGTTGACGAAATAAGTGCAGTTTATTTGGTATTTAACACAACGGGTTGGCTTCCACAAAGATAACAATTACAATGAACTGAGGAACTAAGCAAACACTTAGGTGTCACTGCGATCTGTTTAGCGAAACTGCAGTCTAAATGTCACAGAAGAATGAACAATTTTTTGCTTCAATGCAGCCTTCGTATCTAACAATTAAAAATAGTGCAAATTAGTTGGAACATGATTTCTTTCGAAAAACTGGTGCGTATAATTTGCATTGTTGCATATAACATAAATTTATATTAAAAGCATTGTTTTGCAACACTCAGTATTTTTGCATATTTCACATGGAAATGTAAATGAACAACGATACACACAGAATGCATTTTTGTGTTCCCACTGCAAAATGGTTACGTGAAGGCGCCAAAATATTAGGTTATACCTACATTGTCTGGGGCACGCGGTGGCGCAGTTGGTTGGGGCACTGCGCTACAAGTCGGAAGGTCGCGGGTTCGATTCCCGATGGTGTCCTTGGACTTTTACATTGCCATAACACTTCCGACTGCAGTATGGCCCTGGGGTTGACTCAGCCTCAAACAGAAATGAGTACCAAGAATATTTCCTGGGGGTAAAGGCGGCCTGTGCGTACGGCTGACAAAACTTACCACCTTCATGTGCCGACTGTCTTGAAATCTGGGAACCTGAAACTCCTGGAACCCTCAGGGCCTCTCCAGGCTTGTAAAGGGATTCCTTTGCTTTACCTACATTGTCCATCCGTTCCGTTTTTCATTCTGAACCAAGAACTATACGCCTGCAACCTTTAACCGACCAAAAGCCATCACTGCTCTATGGATATGAACATATCACCTACTGCGACATTTACAATCTGTACGGATTGCCAAGTTTGTTGCATATTCGAATGATGCTTAAACCTTTAAAGACGAAGCGCAGACTGCTTTATTTAAAGTCCCAGTCCGTACCGCGCTGTAAACAATTTTCATCTCATTTATAAAAACCAATCAATTTATGCTGTGAGTGGCACAAGTCGCTGTTTGTTCTGTGATAAATACAAAACACATAAATACAGTGTGGGCAGAGCGTAAAGTTCTAGAATGTTAAATTCGTGGTGCATCACGTAAGCAGCTGGCTTTAAAATGTTAACGTATACATCCTTAGCCAGTTGATCTTTGTAGACTCTGCTTAGAAGAAGGATATGTATCTTTACTGAGATGAATTTCCTGCTTAAAATTGTCAGAGTGTTGTACAGGCAAATAAATGAATGAATATGGAAAAAACATGTTATCTTCTAGTACATACGCGTATTCAGACCTACCAGCTGTAACTGCAAGATCTGTTTCAACGTTTCATGTTTCTGTGGTAGAGAGATAGTGTCTGCATGACGAAACCACCTAAAAATACATGCTCTGAATAACTTAGTTTGATTATCTGTGAAACATGACGGACGTATGAGTTGGAAACTATAATAACTCAGCCGCAATATAATAACATTATGAAGGCAGGATTATTCTTTGGAAGGCAGCATTTTCAATCCTAATATTTATGGATCAGTGCATCGTGGTATGAATCAGTAGAAATAATCAACAGGATGCAACCTCGTAATAGAATTTATTATTCCAAAACTTATTGAAGGCTCAACATGTTTCGAGAGGCATACTGCTCATCATAAGGAGCCCTTAACTGTATTTACAGTCTCTGCTTTATACACACATGTGGTGACAGGCCGTTGTCAAGGCTGATTGGGAAAAATTTTAATAGAATTTATTATTCCAAAGTAGTAAGCCGTCCCGTTGGGGCGGGTCAATGACCTCTGTAACCCAACCTTGGCTCCCTCTAGTGACGTCACACGTAAACAAACCTAACCTTTCCCTCCCTCCCCTTGCCCTCAGGCGGTAAACATTGCTCCCCAAACAGTATGGCGCCAGGGCTTACCCTAATTTTAACTTATTATTTACAAACCTAACTCTCCCCAGCCTTTTTTACGCCTTTAGGCGATGCGATGTCAACAAAGATGGTGGAGGGGTGAATGAGCTTCACTCTCAGCCTAACTTTAAACTTTGTTATTATTTTGAAACATTATTTTCACGTGATGTATACAGCCCTAAGCGATGTTAGTAAACAAAGATGGCGGAGGGGTGAATGAGGTTCCCTCTAAACCTAACTTTCACTTATTATTTTGAAACGTTGTTATTGTCACGTGATGTAAACAGTCCTAGGCGATGTTATGTAAACAATGAGGTATACAGCGTGACGCCGTGCTTAACCTAACTATAAGTTGTTATGGTAAACAAAACGCCATCTTCAATTTTAGCTAATATGGCGGCTAGAGCAGTAAGTTTAAAATTTTGTTATTTTCAAGCCATGTTATGGTTCCTGTATGTAAACAAAAGATGGCGGAGGGGTTAACGACCTTTGTGCGTAACCTAACTTTAACTTGTTATGGTTACTTGATTAAATAAAACCGCCATTTTGAATTTTTAGTAATATGGCGGACACGCGCAGTAATTTTAAACCTATCTTGTTATTATTTTGGATTTTGGCGCTACAGCCATTTTGAAGGTTTAGCAATATGGCGGGTAGCGCAGTAATTTTAAATTAATGCTAACGTAAACTTAACTTTGTTATTGTAATAAGGCGACCATTTTTAAGTACGACGGACTAGCGCGCTAACATTAATTTGTTACCAACCGCTATTTTAAATGATACAGCTAACCTAACATATTGCGCGTTTTAAACTTTTTATTTTGAAGACTAGGTTGGAAGGAAAGGAATGAGGTTTTCTACCCTAGGTTATTGTGATAAGGAAAATAGACACATTTTTACATTTTACAAATATGTACAATTTCAATTTTGGTTAGTATTTAACTGAGTTATGTAGACGAGTAGCATACACTTTGTAGACCCCTGAGTAAAAGTTATGCGAATGGTTTGTAAGCCCCTGAGGGTAAGAGTCATTAGCGTAATGGGAATTGTTTATTCCAGGACATTAGCCTAATGGGAAAAGCTTGTATGCCCCTAGGCCTAAGCCATTAGCTTGCTACTTTAGACGTGTTGCGACTTGCTGGCGCCAGCAGGAATGCAAGTTAAATAGAATCAGATAACGATTCTTCGAAAAGGCCATTAAGGGGATGCAGGTTACATACTTTAAAAGCCCTTATGATAAAAATCAGATAACGATTCCTGGAGAAAGTAATTAAGAAGACAAACAGGTCTGAACATGTTCAGAGGGTAGCACTATATATTCTGGCATTTTAGCTGTAGTGGAATATTCTGCATCGTGCCTTGCCTGTGTTTAGAGCCGTTTATCAGCGCTATTTGTGTCAACCAACGCTTCAGCAGTGAGCAGCCACAACTGTTACAACTTGTATTTTGCAACAATTTGCGGCTACACCAGCGTTATTTACAACTGTTGCAGAAACCTACATCCTGTTTTGTATTTCAAGTAAGTGGTACCCATATTATCAAAATATAAAAATGGCAAGGAAAATGTTTCTGAATAGACAGAGGGCTATTCCTACTATTGAGGCACCCTCTGTAAGTAGGGAAGATATAGCACCTTCCTCTAGCTGAAGCAGTCTAGTATCGGAGACAGATGAACAGCTACCCTTTAGGATTTTGGACGAGACATCAAAATCTTTTCGAAAGTTTAATGCCACAGGGCGTAGTTTGCTTATCAAGTTTAATACCCCGGGTGAAGAGCAAGATCCCACTACTTATCTCAAGGAATGTAATACTGCAATTACCAATTACCTAGAAGATAAAGTCCCAGATAGAGATTTGGTGGGTTTGATAAATTCGTAATACTGAGAATGTGCAGGTTTAGGTGGTAGGAATTAGCTTACGTCGCCGGGACAAGTTTAAGTTTAAAGTGGTCTGGAGTGTACTCGGGAAATTCAACAAAGCAATGCTAGGTTTGATCTAACTGGCCGTCTTGAAGTGCATTCTGACCATGTTAGGATGCCTGCTGGTAAAGGTGGAGTTAAGACAAAAGAGCTGTCCATCAGTATCTAGAGTGCTATAAAGAGAAGCATTGTCGTTGTGAAGGCAGCTTTTCTGTGTTTGGCTCATACATTAATAATTGCTATGGCTAGGGTAAATGGTGGCCCAAATTTCGTATCATATAGACAAGGTAGATTTTTGAAAGAACCTGTTGAAGAAATCTTGAAGGCTTCCGGCATGGATTTATCCAATGGCGGGGCTTTTGAAGAGCTTCAACGGTTCCAACAGTACCTTTCGGATTACAAAATTATTGTGTTTGATGGTTTGTACCCTGATAAGGTGATGTTTAGTGGAAATTCCCTTTCGGCTAAGAAATTGTACCTCCTATATGATCGGTACTCTGGGCATTATAATGTAATTACCAACTTGGAAGGTGCAATGGCGAAAAAGTACATATGTAACGGCTGTGACACGTTATCCGACCATGCACACAAGTGTGACAAAGTTTGCTCTCTGTGTACTGCTACACCACCCTGTACTAATGATAAGTCCAAGTATTGTTGTACATGTAACAGATGGTTACTCAGTGAGAAGTGTTTCCAGAATCATTTAATTCTCAAAGTGAATGGCAAGCTAGTGTGTCAGTGGAGACAAGTGTGCCGATATTGTTAATTTTTGGTAACGTCTGATTCAAAGCATGAATGCTTCAATAATTTTAGCACATTTCGTAATAAGAAACAACCTTTAAGCCATTTATGCTAGGTGGCTTCATTGAATCCTAGCAAACTATCAATCAAATATTTGTACGTTTTCTTTGATACGAAGTGCACAGAAGACCTTGAAAAGTATGATGGGTCTTTTGAGCATGTTACGAACCTCATATGTGCTCAGAAGATGTGTTCTAAATGTGAAACCCTGGATGATGTTAATGTCAATTGTGAACAGTGTGGAAAGCGAGTCCACACGTTCTGGCAAGACCCCTTACGCAAATTTATCGATTTTCTTCGACTATCAAGGCCATTCGCTGACAAGATTCATGTCATTTCACACAACTCTCGTGGATACGACGCACAGTTTCTTCTCAGATTTTTGGAACTTAGATGGGAGCCGAAATTGACAATAGACGGTAGTAAAATTCTTAGTACGGTTGTGGAAAATTTTCACTTTTTGAATTCGCTGAATTATTTGCTCATGTGTCTAAAGAGCATGCCGAAATCATTCGACGGTTGTGGAAAATTTTCACTTTTTGAATTCGCAGAATTATTTGCTCATGAGTCTAAAGAGCATGCCGAAATCATTCGACCTGACATGCAAGAAGGGGTACTACCCCCACTTCTTTAACACGGCCAGCAATTTGAATTATGTGGGTCCTTATCCTTAGCCCGAAAGTTACGGGACAGGCTTTGTGTCTGATGAGAGCGCCTAATTTATGCAGTTGCTCCAGGACGAGAAAGGTAAGTTATTTTCCAAGTCGAACTGCTGGCCTACTGCATCGATGATTTAAATGTATCGATGCAGGCACGCTGCCTCGATACATTTATATAATCTGTTTTTGAAATTTGTTAAAATGAACCCCTTTAGGGAAGCGATAACGATATCGTCCATTTGCAATAAGGTATTCCGAACAATGTTCCTGAAACCTGATGCTGTAGGTATTATCCCGAGAGCCGGTTACCATATAGGGGATCGTCAGTCTATTGAAGGTCTTCAATCGCTGGCGTATATGGGACGGACTCGCAAAATTATTCATGCCGGTAATGGGAGGGATGTGCATTTCGCCGGGGTACCTAATGTAAAAGTTGATGGGTATTGTCGAGAGAAAATGAAGTCTTTGAGTATATAGGTTGTTTTTGACATGGGTGTCTTTGCATGCCCTTTCGTTATAAACCCATTGGTAACAGTGAGGAAACACTGGAGAACAGATATAAGGAAACGATGGTGAGGTTGCAAAAGATCAAAGACATTGGTTACATTGTTGTTTCGATCTAGGGGTGCGAGTTTGGAATAACACAACTGGCCTTGAAAATGAACTTTGCTCGCACCCCTATGTAAAGAAGGCTCCTATTAATATTGGGGATGCCTTGTACGGGGGTAGAACCGAGGCTAGTAAAACATTACAGAGTGAAGGATGGGGAAAAATCCGATATGTGGATGTAATCAGTCTGTACCCCTACATTTTTAAGTACGGTAAGTTTCCGGTAGGCCACCCGAAAGTGTACGTGGGTGCAGACTATCCCCCTGTCTGTTTGGATGGAGAGGGTGTTATTAAATGTAAGGTTTTACCTCCTAGGGGAATGTATCATCCAGTTCTTCCATACAAAAGCAACTCCAAACTGATGTTTCCCTTGTGTTCAGCTTGTGCCGACACTATGAACCAGGACGATTGTACACACTCTGATGAGGAGTGCTGTATAGTTGGCACGTTGTTAGTGGATGAGGTCCGCAAGGCCGTAGACATGTTTTATGGTCTGGTAGACGTGTATGAATTTTTGGAGTATGAAGTAACGTGCTTTGACAAAGACACCAATTCAGGAGGTCTTTTCGCAGAGTACGTGAACATGTTCCCTAAACTCAAACTGGAATCATCCGGGTAACCATCCTGGGTTCACAATTAGAGAAACAAGCACAAATACATTAAGGACTACCGGCGCGCAGAGGGAATTGCTCTAGACGGCATCAATTTCCAAAATGCAGGGCAACGTACTTTGGCAAAACTAAATTTGAACTCAATGTGGAGCAAATCGGCACAAAACCAAAACAAGACCGAGACTACAATTGTCAACTCTGAGAGTTTTACGAGCTTTTAACAAGTCTGGGTACTGAGGTTACAAACTACATATTCCTGAAAAAAGAAATAGCATGGGTCTCCTGAAGAGTTCCGAAGACAATGTTACCACGGGAGAAAATTATACGGGTATTTGAGCAAATTGGGGGTCTTTTATACTGTGATACTGACTCTGTTATCTATTTGCAAAAGGTAGATGAACCCCCAAAAGTAACAAAAGGGCATTATCTGGGCGACCTCACAAATGAGTTGGAGGAGTTTGGCTCAGGCACCTTCGTAGATGAGTTTGTTTCGGGCGGCCCTAAAAACTATGCGTTTTCGGTAATTTGCCCCTCTACAGGTGAACGCAATCTAAATGTTAAGTAAAGGATATACCTATTAGCTATGAAAATTCTAAAGTTGTAATTTTTACTTTTTTGAGAGATATGATTCTGGAAGGCCCGCCACTTGTACATGTTCACAATCCCAAGGAGATCAAAAGGAAACATGGTGGCATAGTGGTGTCAGAGCCGGAAACCAAAGAGTGCAAGGTTGTTTTAAGAAGCGCCGGCTAATGGACAACTTTGACTCTTTACCATATGGATATTATTTATTTATTTATTTATATTTATTAATTTCTGCATGTATAAATAGATGTGTCCTTACACATCAAATTCATTTCATAGTATTATTTTGAAACTTCAACATCCATTTACACTAAATGTTGCAGGTCCTAGTGGTTGAGGTAAATCAACACTTGTAATTAGATTGTTAGAGTGCAGGGAGCAGCTTTGTGACGTTGTGTTTACAAATATTGTGTGGTTTCAGTGAAAATAACGCCCTGCATCATCTGAAAAGCGTGACATTTGTTAAAGGCGTACCAGACTTTGAAAACTCTGAAAATGTACCTACCCTCATAGTGCTGGATTTTTTAATGGACTCTGCTTATTCTACAAAAGTTAGTCAACTATTTATCAAAGGATCGCAACATCGTAACATCAGTCTAGTTGTAATTACACAGAACTTGTTTCAGCAAAGTCCGTCGTCACGTGATATTTCATTGAATTACAAGTATATAGTTGTGTTTAAGAACCCCAGAGATAAGACTGAAATTGGGCACTTGGCCCGGCAGTTTTACCCTGAAAACATTTCTGCTTTTCATAAGACATATCTAGACGTCTGTAAAGATCCGCACTCCTATCTGTTTCTGGATTTTACGCAACAATCAACAGTTTATTGAGATTTCGAACAAAGATATTTCCTGTGGAAAATACAGATGTTTTGCTGCTGTTGAAGGTAATGAACTGGTTGAAGACAGTTACACTTTCTCCACGTACTTAAAGACGCTAAACCCCAGGACAGACGCGCGTTACTTACATTTGCAAATGACGATATAATTAAAGCCATTGTTGAGTGTGCTATAAACATATTAAATGGGAATCATAAATTAATTAAAGAAGACAAGGTTCCTTTACTTACCAGTATTTGGTCATATTTTATAGGAACATTAATTAGTGGTAATTATTAACTAAAATGGCGCTACATCGTATGATTTTAGTACCCCCTGAACTGTGGGAAAAGCGCTGTCAAACACCGTCACCGCCTGTTAGAACAATATTAAAAATTAAAGATTAAAGCTATAATAAATGGACTCGTGTTCTTTTGCACCAAGACACATACTTGAAAACTGAAAAACTTAAACGGGAGCCTATCCACATTCCAATAATAGAAACAACACGTAAAAGAGGGCCTTTTAATAAAGCAGAAATATTATAGCCTGAATTAGAATCTAATTCACAGCCAGTGTATTCAAAGTACATTCATAACGTGCCGAAACGCAGATTGTCACACGATTCTACTTTGGTGTGTATCAAGATGATATTGATGGTTCGTTTAAAATCAGGAGTTCAAGTTTTAAATATAACGATAAACATGTGTTTTTAGATGGCAGAAAGTATTAGGCAACACAGGGCCTCTGGGAATAACTGACAAAGCCTAAACCTGATAAAAACGCGGTTACTTTTCAAGGCAAACAAACATATAAGCAAATACCCTTAGTCTAATGCGCACGGAGTTATAGTCCCACAGGTAAAATCAAAGCGAACAAAGAAATCAAGTATACGCGCTGTATTTCGCAACTCTTTACTGACACAAAGGGAGATTCTTGGGAATCTGTGTAGTGTCTCCAGGTAATATTTATTACGATGCTAAGCACACAGCGGGGTTTAATTCAGCAGCAAAGTTAGCAAGTGCCGCTAAACGTAATAAGAGAAATGTCGAAGAGTGGCTGTCATGTCAAGACACGTGCAGTCTGCATAAACAAGTGCGCAAAAGATTTCCTCGAAATCCATACTGTTACAAACATTGACGAAATTTGGGAAACTGATCTTCGGGACTTGCTTTCCTTGTCCAGATACAATGATAAATAAAAATACCTCTTAAATGTAATAGACATATTTTCGCGTTATGCCTGGAGCGTGCCTCTAAAGGACAAGACCGGCAAGTCAATCGCAGCGGCTTTAACAACATTATTTCAAAATAGAGAGCCCTTTACCATACAATCAGGTAGAGGTACAGAGTTTGTTAATGCA
>Ga0268261_10004584_pt1 | contig 10367 bp, 8 predicted proteins | sample TergutNc150P1_FD_190353 | JGI IMG/M metagenome (GOLD analysis project Ga0268261, IMG submission 190353) | Nasutitermes corniger P1 segment gut microbial community from laboratory colony in Florida, USA - Nc150 P1 (SPAdes) (version 2) | ecosystem: Host-associated > Arthropoda: Insects > Digestive...
TTTTCAATCCTTCTTCTAAGTATCTTTGCTACTATCTTCGCTGTATGTGCGATGGTCGCTGCATTTTGTAGCTTGTGGCTTCTTCTTTAAGGCAATCATTGTAACTTCTGTGAAGTCCTTGGGCCACACTGCATTAATATAGCAGTAAAAATGTAAAATAAAGAGAATTTCAAGATAATCCTTTCCTTTAACTCCTGGAAATATGAGACTTTAAATGCTTTGGGGTTAATGGCTGGACTTCAAATCAAGGGTAAGAATTTATGCCTAGAAACAAGAAATTTTAAATTTCAAAGTACCATACAGATGGTGGTCAAAGTTTGAAATTGGGGGCTATGAATTAGAATTTAAAAATGTAACATTCAAACCATGTGAACTATGCATGTGTGCATAATTCAATGCATGTCTAGATTTCCCTGTATCTAATGCTTACCTCCATGACAAACTCCCTGCGCCGAGGCACTCCCCTCTCCTCAAGTAGTGAGTAAACAGGCTCACGCTCTTTCTTAGCCTGCTGTATCTGGATCAGTCGTGAAATTGGGTTGATATCTTCACCATACTCTGGTTCTGCCTTTTGCTCCTAAGGTACAATCACAACTAACATGAGTACACAAAGAAGTAATGTGAGGGAACTCTATATTACACAGCATTCAAACCAACCTAAGACACCTCATTTACACCAAATAATCTGAAAAGTTCAGTGCAAGTAAAAACAATCCATATGTTTCAGCATAATGCAATGCAGACACAGGCAGGAATGAGATAAAGTGTTCTTCTGAATATCAGCATCAGATGGAGGACAGCACCATGCTTGGGGTTGACAGCTGGACTTACACCCTTGTACCCACTAGATATGAGGTTGGGTGGGCCCCAGGGTTGGTATAAATGCCACGCAAAATGAAAGTGCCTGTCTCTACTGTGAACTGAAGGTTGGTCAACCATCTCATAGGCAAGCACTAATTATACTAAGTTACCACTATAGGTTTAATTAAATTCACACCCTTATTAAAATACCTCAGTGATTCTGTCACCTAACCCTAACATTACTTACTTACTCACTTAATTACTCCATGGAACAGAGTCTTTCTTGAGAAGCTAACGAGTTTTCAGCTATTCAATAAACTCCTCGCACAATATGGATCAAGAAGGTTCATTACCAAAGTCACAAGTGCCCGCCACCTGTCCCTATCCTGAGCCCGCTCAATCCAGTCCATAACCCCACATCCCACTTCCTCAAGTTCCATCTTAATATTATCCTCCCATCTATGCCTGGGTCTTCAGGTTTCGACACCAAAACCCTGTATACCCCTCTCCTCTCCCCCATGCACGCTACATGCCCCACCAATCTCATTCTTTTCGATTTTAACACCGAACAATATTGGGTGAGAAGTACAGATCATTATGTTCCTCATTATGTAGTTTTCTCTACTCCCACGTCACCTTGTCCCTCTTAGGCCCATATACGTGGTCTGTCCAAAAAGTTCATGCAGTGGGTTAGCGGAGGAGTGGGATGTGAACTGGTGGTGCACCCCTCCAGCTCTCTTTACTCAACAGGACCCACTTGACGTTCAGTAGGAGCCTGACCGCTCTAGGAGAAGGCCAGACTTCATGGGTTAGTTTTTTGTGGAATCCGTTTTCAAGCATTGTCAAAATGGAGATCGATCAGCAGCTTGAACAATGGATTAACATAAAGTTTCTTGTGAAATTGGGCAAGAATGGCCCCGAAATTCATCATATGTTGCAACAGGTTTATGGAGAGTATGCCCTAAAGGAAAGAACTGTTTCCAAGTGGGTCTAGCGTTTTCGGGAAGGCCATGAAGACCCCAAGGATGATGCAAGGTCAGGACGCCCCTCCACCTCAAGTGGTAATGAAAACATCGATCGTGTGTGTTATTTCGTGCTCAGTGACCGCCGATTGACTGTTAGAATGATGGCAGAAGAGCTGGGTTTGGGAAAGTCGTCTGTTCACACAGTTTTGACCGAACATTTGGAAATGAAAAAGGTTTGCAACAAAATTGTACTAAACTGCTCACTCCTGAGCAAAAGTTGTGACAGAAAGAGTGTTGCGTTAACTGGAAAACCTCAGAGGAAAGCAATAAATTCTTGGAAAGGGTCATCACAGGCGAGGAATCATGGATCTACAAGTACGACATTGAACTGAAGTCGCAGAGCAGAGAGTGGAAACAGAAAGATTCGCCGAGACCAAAAAAATCATGGAACAGCAAATCAAAAATCAAAGACATGTTGATGGTTTTTTTGTTGACTACCATGGAATTGTGCACCACGAATTCGCACAAGGGTCAAACTGTCAATGCAGCTTTCTACATGGAGGTTTTAAAGAGACTGAAAGATCGTATGCGTCGCGTGCGACCGGAATTGTGGGAGGTGAGGCAATGGATTCTCCACCATGACAATGCCCCCGTGCAATCTGCATTAATTGTGCGCGAGTTTTTGGCGCGCAATTCCATCACCGTGCTTGAACATCCCCCTTACTCGCCGGATTTAGCCCCCTGCGATTTTTTTTTTGTTCCCCAAATGCAAATTGGTGCTGCGGGGGCGGCATTTGGGGATGTGACGGCAATTAAAAGTAAAATGATATTGCTGCTGAAGGGCTTAAGAGAAGAGGAATTCCAAGGGTGCTTCCAGCAATGGAAATGGAGGTGGGACATGTGTATTGTGTCTAATGGGGAGTATTTTGAAAGTGACCACATTGATGTATCCTAAAATTTGTAAAATACAATTTTTATAAACATACTGCACAAACTTTTTGGACAGACTATGTATTCTCCACAACGCCCTATTCTCAAACACCCTCAGCCTACGTTCCTCCCTCGATGTGAGCGACCAAGTTTCACACCCATACAAAACAACAGGCAAAATTATAGTTCCTTACAGCTTAATCTTTAACCTTTACAGTACGTGCGTCCTAGCAGTAGGCAGCATTTAAAATCCCCCGAGGCTCGAACGTCCTGTCCGCAGGACAGCCTCAGCCATTTAAATATTTCGCTCTCAATGCCGTGGGATATTTAGGAAAAATCACTCATTCTTAGCACCACAATAGAAGTTTCTTTTCCAGCTTCATGCTCCGACTGATTTGCCCCTTGATAGAAAAGCCCCTGTATCCATTTTTTATATGAGGCTGTTTGTACCTACAGCCAGTAAGGATGTAGTGGTGACAATGCATAGCTTATTTTTTCTGCTCCATTCATCTGGCTTGTGAATGACTAACTGTTTTGTCTGGAGAGTGTATCTACACAGCACTTGGGTTACAGCAATAATATGGCGACAGGCTACAATAAGCAGAACTTTATCTGCCATCCTTCTCTTCTAAGGGCCCCACAAAGGCACACTTCTAACAACACGTGAGACCTCCTTAAGAAAACCTGGGGAATCAAGTCAATATGTAAGTAAAAGAAACTGAAATTTCTGCATATTCCGTACAATTTTGGGGAATCAAGTCAATATGTAAGTAAAAGAAACTGAAATTTCTGCATATTCCATACAATTTTGGGGAATCAAGTCAATATGTAAGTAAAAGAAACTGAAATTTCTGCATATTCCATACAATTTTTTTGTCTATGCACAAACTAAAATTATTACTGCTTTCTTGAACACACACAGAAATGTCTCTGTCTTATTTCACAAAAATGCCATTTAATCCATTATTCAATCTTGTTTGGTTCCCATAATATTAAAGTTTTTTTGTAAACCATGTGCTAAAATTTAAATGCCTAGCGAAAAGAATGTCGTACGTGAAAGTGGACTGTAGCCATTTAAATCCCAATGCGAAAAGGTTAAATTTCTGGATAGTAAACTGGAAGGCCAGAGATTCTGCACCAGATAATACAAAGCATTCCCTGACTTCAATCTGCTCTTAATTTCTTCCTGCATAGAATTATGATTTGTTGTGGTTGTTCCCAAATATCTGAAACTCTTCCACCCTTTCAAAGGAATCAATCTTTATATTGTGACCTCATCCTGCTTTCTGGTCTTGAGACATGCCAATGTACTTAGTTTTATCTTCATTTACTTCTAGTCCAATCTCCTTACTAGCTAATACCAAAGCTTCTGCGTTTTCCTTTATAGTATGTATGCTTCCTCCCAGCATATTAACATCATTAGCATAAACCAGAAGCTGATGCATACCATTTCATTTCAAGCCATCCTGGTTTACCTGAACCCTCCTAATGGCATATTCTAAAGAAAAGTAGAAGAGCAATGGTGATAGAGCATTTCCTTGTTTCAAACCATTCCTAACAGGGAAGATGTGAGACAAATTCTTGCCTACCCATACTCTGCTATATGTTTCAGTCAGACACACTTTTACTAGCCTTACCAGTTTCATGGGGACACCAAACTCAATGAGAATATTATACAAGACCTCCCTCCTAACTGTATCATAAGCTTTCTTGAAGTCTATTTTGCCTTTAAAAAATTCAGCTGGGATTTGATTTATACGCGGTGCTTCATGACTTTTTAGCTTTTCAATAGCCAAATCAAACTTCAAGGCATACGCCTCAGGGACTAGTGGCTCCGCTGTGTGTAATTGTATGCCTAACTTCATTAACCCCATGTATATTCAATAGCTGAGAGAAATGATTCTTCCACCTAGCCAAAATACTGTGGGAATCTGCAACCAAATCACCCTTCTCATCCTTTACTATATTAGTTCTAGGCTGGTAACCCTTCTTAAAATCAAGTCCCTAACATTTTTTAATGTGCTATTAGTTACAAGTTCCTCCATTTTAGCTTTCAGACATTCCTTCTTTTTGTTCCTGAAATGTCTGCTAGCTTCATGTCTTATATTGTTTAGATTATATACATTGCTTTGGCTTGGATCTTGTAACCACAGCATTTTAGCCTGCTTCCTTTGATCTAAAAAACCTAAATATTCTTCTTCAAACCAAGGTTTATGCTGCATTAATTCATGCAGACCTAGAATCTCTTTAACTGAGGTTTTGATATTCCCTTTAATGTTCTCCCAAGCCCTTAAGCTGTGATGTGGCAGTGTATATGAGGGTGGTCTGAAAAGTTCTCGGCCTAACAATGAAAAAATGAATGTATAATTTCAAAATTATTTTTATTTTTCAACATAATCTCCCTTAAGAATAATACATTTATTCCAGCGATGCTCAAGCACCATTATCCCGTCCCTGTAGTGGTTCTTCGTAAGATCTGCAAAATACCTCTCTACAGCTGCAATCACCTCTTGATTCCAAGAAAAACACTGACCAGCGAGGAAGAGTTTGCGTTTTGGGAAGAGATAGAAGTCAGAGGGAGCCAAATATAGGAAAAAGGGTAGATGTTCCAACAATTCATGGTGCAGATCCCTTAATTTTTCCACTGCCAAAACACTTTTGTGGGCGGGCCCTTATAAAAGATGATTTTTTTCTTTTGCATACTGGGTCTTATCTCACAAATTTTTTCGTCTAGTCTGATAAAAGATTGGAATAATGTTCCCCCATTATTGTTTTACCCTTTTCAAGACAATCAATAAACAAAATGCCTTCAGCATACCAAAACACCAATGCCATGACCTTTCCTGCTGATGGAACCGACCTTGTCTTCTTTGCCGCTGAACAACTGGCTTCTGTCTGCTGTTTTGATTGCTCTTTGGATTCTGGTGTGTAATGGTGAATCCAAGTCTCATCCACAGTAATAAATCAATGAACAAAATCAGTTTTATTTTTGTTAAAATGCTCCAAGCACTGTTCAGAGATTTTCATGCAAGTGCATTTTTGATCTGCTGTGAACAAGTGCTGCACCCATCTTGTGCAAAGCTTTTTCATATCCAATTCTTCATGCAAAATATATCCTACACGTTCTTTTGAAATGCCTATAGTCTCAGCAATTTCATGCACTTTCTTCCGCCAGTCATCCAATATCATATCATGCACTTGTTGAATGATTTCTGGTGTTGTTGCACTTTTTGGACGTCCTTCACGTGGATCATCTTCAAGGCTCATACAGCCACGTTTAAACTCGGCAGCCCATTTCTTAATTTTTGAAAATGAAGGAGAAGAGTCCCCATAAACTTTTATGAACTCTGATTGAATTTCATTTGGCGTTAGACCTTCTTTTACAAAGAATTTTATAACCGTACAATACTCAATTTTATCCATTTTAAGGGATACAGACAACATTCCTGCTTCAGACAGCTGTATAAAACAAACTACTTGATAGAACGACTTGCAATTTCACATGGATGCTTATGACAGATGTACCAACTTAGGAAAAAAAAAATCTTGCCGATAATGTTGTCTTCTATGGTCGAGGCCAAGAACTTTTAAGACCACCCACGTAAATCCATTTAAGGTTTTTATTATAGGCTAGGATCATACAAGTGTAACCATAATTAATGGAAAAACATTAAATTAAGGAAGATTAAATGGAAAATATTCCATATATTCTTGCTATGCACAGTAACGAAAATAATTTGGGCAGGTTTCATTATGTGACATGACACCAATGAAACCACACTACTGTAAATAATCTTTTCAGGAAATAGTAATTCCCACTCCACCGTCCAAAAAAATCAATTGTAATAAATATTAATATAAGAGGTGAAGAAAATCTGACCACATTAAATTAGTTCCAACAGCCATATATATAACTTACTCCCTTCTCACTTCTCATTCATGTTCCATAAAATTAATATAAAACCTTAAAACTGCAAGAGTATCAAGCAAACAGAAGAGTCCACCTTCCCAGATAAAAGAATTCTTGGAAATTGAAACATTACAGGATGTACGACTAATAAATCCTTCCATAAATCTCCACTACTACTGACTGGCAATCAGATTATGAAGTTCTTTTGAACAATACAAATTTATATGTTGAGCTACAGCTGATATTCTCATATATATTTGCATAAAGTTTTGTCATAGCTAACCTGCTGATATACCTTGATGAGATTGCGTGTTTTCTTTTTTCCTGGATTGGCTTTACGCTTGAGACGAGCCATACTCGCAGCCATGTTGGTGGGTGACTGGGGTGGTAGCTTCTTAAGTTCTTCCAACATTTTTTCTGCTGCTCGTTTCTTAGATACCTAAAAAAATGACCACCATGTGTAGTTCAACAATGAGCAAATGAAAGTTCAGACAAATGGCAAATAGCTTACATATCAAAATTTAACGCTAGGTGGAAAGGAATTATGTCAGCGTCTGGAGAATGTCAGTCTGTAATTTTTTCCCAACATTTCTAAGACAAGCAAAAACATGTGCCCATATACTGATTTTTTCAAGTATCAACTGCAGGCATATTTCCTTAAAACTGGGTAGCAAAACAAGTAACATTTTCATGTGTTCCATGTTAGTGCATTAAAGGATGTTTTGTGTGACATTTGTTGGTTTGTCGTACAAGTATTAAATAATATTTTGTTTTTGATTTCAAACTTTCGCCATGTTCTGAATGTTGTATTCTTTCTTTTGGGTGATTCCCCGGTGTCTAACTGCAGATGCCGGAGAATCACCCAAAAGAAAGAATACAATATATTTTGTTCATGACAGTAGATTCCTTTGTTTCTTAGCTTATTAAAATGACACTTTCTTTACTGCATAAGATTAATAAAAACTGAAAAGAATGTGGAAACACGTATTTAAAGCCAATTTTTTTAAAGCAGTATTCTAGTACTTGCCTGAAGAAGAAGGGGAGGAAGAAAAAGATGGAGGGGGGAGGAGGACAAGGAGGAGGAGGAGGAGGAGGAGGAGGAGAATAAGGAGGAGAAGGAGGAGGAGAAGAATAAGGAGAAAAAGAAGAAAAAAGAGACAGAGTCAAATCCCATTATCTAGCCTCAAGTTTGGGAAATTCAAACTATGAAGCAGGAGTGATAAGTGAGGATTCAAGTCTTCTGGAATATGACCCATTTTGATTTACCAATTGATAAGGTGTCCCATCCCCACAACACTTCAGTCTTGGCACCACTATCAGGACCTCAAATCCCAACAGAAGTACAATATTAAGTATTATCAATAAGGAATCCATGATTCTGAAAATGATTTATGCACACCAAATTCCATACAGATTATTTTGAACAGTAAAGCTGTCTTGTTGATGATTACATCCGCAGCTGGGTTACACAATGACAACTGAAAAGAAGAGACATGAACAAAACTCATAAAGCTTACTTTCTCACAAATCTTGGTCTGTTAACTGTTTATTGGGGTAAGAAGAGTTTATAAACCAACAGTAAAATGCACAGCTCATTTTGACAGGTAGGGCTCAAGTATATGTGGTCACAAAGTTCTGCACCACTGCTATGTAATTCTTCACTTTTCAATAATACTGCATACCAAATGTGTTGTGGGCTGGGATAGTGTAGTCAGTATAGTGACTTGCTACGGGCTAGACTTTCCAGGATCGTATCCCAGTGGAGGTGAGGATTTCCACACCCATCCAGACCAGCCCTGGGGCCCACCCAGCCTCCTATACAATGGGTATCGAGTCTCTGCCAGAGGTAATGCGGCCGGGGCATGGCAATGATCACCCATCCCCATCTATCACCAAGGTACAAGAAAGAGTAGAGGTACACCTCTACTCCCACTCTGGGCCTTCATGGCCTGTTCTAGGGTGAACTTTACCTTTACCTTTGTCAAATGTGCTGCCATAAGTTCTGTCACAACTTTCACGTTGTCCAAAGCTGGAGACAATGAGGCAGGCGGGTTGTAAGGATGGCTGTTTTTGGACTACTGTCCCTTCAGGTACTTGTGCTAAGGCAGTTTGCTCTCTTCTGTCACAGTGTCACCATGAAGCGGGGTGTCAAGTAAAACCACGTGGCTGTGATTACCCTTCCCAATTGCAGAAAATCCCATTCTCAAATTTTCAAACTCTTCAAACCATTGAAAATTTCGCAATGTTCATCTTCTGGCAATCAAACACTATAAGGAACTCTGGAGGTTTGAAGACAGACTTCGGGACGCCTGAAAAGAGTGAGGGCTGAAGCCGCTATCAAATTAGTATGGGAGCAGATTCGCCAAAATCCACTCTGGAAACAGAAGACCATGTCCTGAAAGCTGAACATATGGACCCAATCAAGTCGTGCCTCATCAGAGACGATCTACACATGACAGCACACCTCCATTCAAAGGGACACTTCTTTACTCCTCTTTTGAAGAAAATCCGATGGACAAGAGCAAAATATCTCCTCCAGCGGCAAGCTGAGAATGGGCACGAAAACATCCTCTTCACGGACGAGAAGATTTTCACCATCGAGGAGCAGTATAACAACCAGTGCAACAAGATTTATGCTCAAACATCCCTTGAGGCGCGTTCTGAGGGTGCAAGAGGCCATCACCCTTCCTACGTAATGGTTTGTGCAAGAGGCCATCACCCTTCCTACGTCATGGTTTGGTGGGGGGAGTGTCCATGAGTGGGTGACACCTCTTAATTTTTGTGAGAAAGGTGTGAAAACTGGTGCCCGAGTGTATCAAGAGGATGTGCCACAAGGAGGTGTGAAATCTCTTAACATGACTGTCTTCAGTGGTCAGAAATGGGTCTTCCAGGACTCAGCTCCTGTCCACAAGGCCAAGATGACTCGGGAGTCACTACGGAGGAACGTTCCGGCCTTTATCAGCACCGAGGATTGGTCTTCGGGGAGTCCAGACCTCACCCCCCTGGACTATAACCTGTGGGCTGTTTTGGAAGACGGCTTGCTGAAAGCGTTGCAACAACCTGGACAGCCTGAAGAGATCCCTCATGAAAGCAGTGGCAGAGATCCCCCTGGAGCCGGTGTGTGCTGCGACAGCAGAGTGGCCAGAGCATCTTAAGGCTTGTGTCCAGGCAGAGTGGGCCATTTTGAGTGACATTATTATAAATAAAAACTTAAAACTATTGTTAATAAATTATTTGAGTTGAAAAGTGGATGTTTTGTCCCATTTTCCTTCTAGGTCACAAAATCCTTGTAACAGAACTTATGGCAAGAATACGCAGTCTTTCTTCATAGTCAATTCCAAGTTTCAAGCTGTATATTTCATTAGCTACCATTCTAATACTGTAAATATATGATATGATATATATTCGTTAAATGCAATTGGGTTGACACCCGGTGGCATTAGTACAGTAAACATTTACACACAAACAGTACACAGAACAACACAATGAAACACAGTACCTAGAAATGAAATGAAATGAAATAAATGTTTTGCAGACTGTCATGGTACTGTTCCACTAAAACATATGTATCCACAAGACCAACCAGTTGATACAAATGTAAAAGTAACTAGTTAATACCGAGAAGCATAAAAATTATAAAAATATACATCATGTGCAAAAATTCCAAGCTTTTAATTCATATTAAGTGCTGCATATAATAACTCCTGCGTTTTTAACTGTTAAATGGTGCTAATTACTCCTACTATGTCTCTCTCTCGCTT
>Ga0268261_10004585_pt1 | contig 10367 bp, 8 predicted proteins | sample TergutNc150P1_FD_190353 | JGI IMG/M metagenome (GOLD analysis project Ga0268261, IMG submission 190353) | Nasutitermes corniger P1 segment gut microbial community from laboratory colony in Florida, USA - Nc150 P1 (SPAdes) (version 2) | ecosystem: Host-associated > Arthropoda: Insects > Digestive...
CATCTCGCTCTTTCTCTCTCTCACACACACACACAAACACAGACAGTAATAACTATGAGAAAAAATATAGTAAGAGAATTATGGAGGGCACAAAGTTGATATAATCTGGCACTTGTAACTAAACCAACAGTCAACATGCTGCAAATGTATACACCTCACTGTAGATTAGCACAAACTTCCTTCTGGACAATTTTTTGGTGATGGGTATTCATATTTGATATGGCACTGTACAGTTTGATATATGGGTATCAATGCTGCACAAGAACCTGTTACCGCCATTTTCAGGTTCTGCCCTGATTTTGCGTGTACGTCCAAAATGCTAGTACCCACCAACCAAACTACACGGTGTCGCATACTCTCATACCATTACCTAAACACTTCCACGTGTAGAAAGACTGAAAAATGTATTGTTGACTAAATTAACAAGCAGTCATGTGCCAGTAATACTGCGGACTAACAAACTCCAGACCTTATTAATATATGTTCAAGCCCCATGTCATTCAACCTGTCAGTGTGGAATATCCTAACCCCAAACAAAACACGTTTAAAACGCGCCGAACGCAAGACCATACTCAATTCCAAAAGTAAACCTACCATCCTTCTTCGTCTTCTTTGGTCCTCCCATATATTGGCTAGCGATGCTACTATTTAAAATGTATTTATTTTACAAGTTTACGATGTAGATCATTCTCATGACAACCAGCGACCAAGCATGGCAAGCATATTTTTCCCCACCTATCGGATTTACTTAAACCAAGCTGATGGTATCTGTAAGGAATTGTATGATCCACTGCGACCTATTCAAAGTACTCCGAAAGTTAAAGGTCGTATATACCTCTGAGCTTTTAATACGAATTTTACATGTGCCTGTACAACCCCTCTCTGCCTGTCTACACTTATCACCATCATGGCTCACAATCATGGATCGTACTCGGAATCTAAATGATCTGTGCTCAGAATAAACTGCACACAATCACGGATCTTCTCAAATTGACGCAGCCCATAAATAAGACACAATACGAATGACCTTTGGAAACAACTATCCAACGCCCCGTGACCACGACTACGAGAAAGGAAGGTTAGAAGACAAAGAGATCGGAACGTTATCGGTAGCATTTTTAACCAGAATTACGGCAATGAAAAATGAATTCGTTTGGTTCAAAACAGGGGGCCGTGCGAACACGGCTCAGCTAGTGAATAATTTTAAGTTTTCCCAATCGGGTAGAAAATTCATGACCAAATAAGCGCTCCATGTGGTCTTCCTAAATATACTCCGTGGATTCCCCCACTCCCATTGAAATGTGTGTTAATGCTCGACAAAGTTATGAAAAGATTGGGGCGATTTACGGTATTTTATGTTCCTGAACCTGGAGGCAGTAGATTTGTCCGACACCACTGGTAACCACCTACCAGAATGCATGGTGTCATCACGTAGAAGACCACAATTTAAATGTTGACCATGTCGACTATGTTCATTGCCGCCTTCTTATATTTCATTGTCTGAATTCATACGCATTTTTCCCATCATGTGTGTAAATACAAGCGCATTTATCGTGTATTGTATATCGTTCATACCTACCACATTTCACCCACAGTGACTCTTCATTGAACATGTTAACTAAGTGTCGGTATGCTGGGGGAATGTATTCAATTCATATTAATTTAAATGTGTCGTATGGTATGGGTGTCATGCATTGAGCTCTTTACATTATTACAAAAGATAATCTTGAAGCCAAATGATAAAATTAACAGCACTGATAGTTTCCTGGTAAACTAATGGGTATTCCATACAGCTACTTATGACTTCCCACCTATAAAAGTATCTCCATTATGTTAACATAAAGTTCAACAGTGGCATTCTCTTCCACAAACTGATGATAGAGGCAGCAGGTTCCTTTGAAATCTTGGTAAATTTCTACCAGACCAGGCCATGCCATGATTTAGGTAGTTAATTGCTGGCTTTTCACTGTGAAGCTTTTAGTTGGATCGTGTAGCCGTCTACGTGGAATTTGTGACAGACAAAGTGGCACTGGGCCAGGTCTTCCAACAGTTACTTTAATTCCCGTCAGTATCATCTGATGCATGCTCCATGCCCATATTTCATCCATATACCATCAGTACTATATAATCCTCGAAGAGTGTGTTAAATAAAATACATTACACAGCACCACACCACAGGAGACATGAATCTTCATTATCACCATTGTGGCATCTCACTTATCCGTATGATGGAACGACTAATGTGGAATACAAGCAACACTGTTTCCCTTCTAACACATATTTTTTACCTTCCTTCATACACTAATGTTAGATTTTTCCAGTTACCAACCCAAGATATGGTTTGAATTGTGGAATATAAGAGATGAAAGGAAAGCAGGTACAGTACAAAGGTACTGTGTAGGACAGATAACTTGATACTTTGAAGGTATTTAAGGAATGTGAATAGTGTGGCTTGAGATTTCTGCCTGGTGAGACAGCATGGGTCAGCAACTGCTATCTGTGCAAAAATATTTATCACCTATGCACAACACAAATCTCTTTTTGATTGTTGTAGTGGCCACTTTATTTGGGATCGGTTTTTTTCCCCCCTCCTCTTTGCCCCCACTTCATCATCCAAGTCTCAAGTTATCAGTCCTAGACTATATGTATTATGATTATATTAGCATGTTCACTCTAAATATTGATTTTCTTTCAAGAAATAACATTGTTTTAGAGTCTTCTTATAATAAAAGCCAACGAGATGCACTATTTCTCAACTTTATTTGGTAAAGAACTCTATATGTTTCGGACAGATTTGCTGTCCATCATCAGGAGTCTTAATACTGTACTCACAGCAGTAGGTATTTGTCACACTAGTTGTGTTGCCATCTGCTAGTGAGGTCAGGATGGATTGCTGTGAATACAGTATTAAGACTCCTGATGATGGACAGTAAATCTGTCCAAAACATGTAGAGTTCTTTACCAAATAAAGCTGAGAAATAGTGCATCTTGTTGGCTTTTATTATAAGAATATATCACGATGTGCAGTCCTCTGAATGTCGAACTGTTTTAGAGCCTTAGGGAATGAAAAGTGAAGGGACATATAAGAAATAAATGTTGCCCCTGTTCTGTGACAAGTGATGTGTCTGTTTATTTCCTATATTTCTCACTTCATAAGGTGCATCTCTTCTTCCTGAAACATGTCCTCAAAAATGACCTTGTGTTTTAACACCAGAAGGTCATCAAGACAGTTAAATTTGCATAAATACATTGATATTGTAGGGTGCATCTTATCTTATTACTGGTAAGGCGTTATAGACTAGGAATTACAGTATTTCATTTGAGAAATGCGTAAGAATCACTTACTGAAAGAATTCAGCAACCTGTAAAGAATCCCATAATATTTCATATGTGATTTTTCATTTAAGTTTGAAGTTTCTTATTATTTTTAAAACTCAATGATAACCACAGAAGAAATTTATTTTGCAAAAAAAAAAAAAAAAAAAAAAAAGTTCTGTCCTATTTGCTGTAAGGTTTCTGTGGAATGTTGTTTGTTCAGGTGATTTTTTCAGTGAGATATTTGTGAAGCAGTGTTTAAAATACATATAGTTCAATATAGCATCCATTGTCATCATTCGGTTGCAAACATTACTGGAATTAGCTGAAATATTTTATTAAAATTCTCCAACCTCATATTTCATCAAAATGTATTCAGTAGTTCTGAAACTGTAACTTTGAAAGATGAATATGGCTTCAAACAGCAAGATTAAATTTCAAAGCCTGTGTTACATAAGATATTTTTCTCACCTCAGCTCTTCACTTTTACAAAATATGAAACCCAGGGTAGGCCTGTTTCACCTAATGTAAGAAAATCTGTAAGGCATGACTATTAATACTCCAGTTGGTGATGCCCTTGAAGACTGTGAGCTGAATACAGCTATCCATAATCATTCTGGCAGCTGACATCACCAGTTGACCGACATGCAGTTCCAAATGCAGGTCCTCTATAAAATGAAAGTGGTTTCTTCTAAGAACATTTTCAGTGTTAAAATCACTGGTGCCTTTAGTCACAATGCCCACATGACTAACATTAAAACTATGATATATATATATATATATATATATATATATATATATATCACAAATGATGAGTCACTCTTGGTATATGCAGCAAGATGATGCAAACAAGAGAAATCTGGTAGCAGATCACTGCAGCTACCATTTTCCTTAGTATGAGATTCTTAAGACTTGAACACTTCTCTCTCACCTATTACTTTCACATCAGCTCCAATAAGTCTTACAAATTTCAGCACCAACAGTTGCCATCCTGATATGAGAAGCACACCTTTGACATGAGAAAGTTTTCCATTTTGCAGTCTCAGTACCTGCAAATTTTTTACTTCTTTGACCAAAGAATGTCACAGCTAGAATTGACCAGATTCACTTGAGTAAGGTTCAGAAACTTATTGATCAGAATATCAGGTTGAGAGACTGATACAGCACTATATCCAGAACTCCTCAATGTCGCATTATTCTGAGACAGTCTCTTCAACAGAAGTGCACAACTATCTTCAGATATGGATGTTCTACATAAATTCACCTTAAGTAAATACTGAAGATCCAAATTGGATCCCACACTCGGTTTAGTTAACCATAGAACAGTGGAAATCAATACACATGTTTCTGCAAGAGCAACCTACAGACATTATAATATTATCAGTGCAGTTACTTGGAAATCCGAACGTTTTCAAGTTCACCAGTGACCATAATGCTGTCACAAGTAGCTGCTTCACACGTTCATCTACCACGCCAACCAACAAAGGCAAGTCAGGTATGTCTGATACGAAGGGCAGTTCCACCACCTCCAAGTTTGTTGGGGTCACCAAATTGTGCTTGCAAATCATTACAAATCCTTTGCACGTGATGTGGATGGTCCTTGACAGTTATGGGTGACTGCAGATGCTGAGTGGAACTATGGAACATGAAAAGTCTATGGACTCAACATGCCACACTTCCCAGCATGTTTTTAAAACAAGTGCTTCCTCTTTCTGTATTATTCAGTGTTCTAGAAGGACTTACTTTTGCCGTCAGACCTTCTGACCAAAGTAATTTAACACTGAGAGCATTTACATTTTGTGCTGTTGAATTTGGTGCAAGATTCTTGAGGCTGACAGGCTGGTTGTATCTTGACATCATATTACTGAAACCAGAAATTTCTAAGTACTCTGCCCATCTTAGCATATGCTTTTGTTTAAGAGGTTTGAAACAGAATGGGAAAAAAAGTTCTTTTTTATGGATTCAGGAAGAACTCCACAACTTGATACTAATTGCCATCAGAACCTCAATTCTCACAAAATCAGGAATATTTATAATGTAAAGTTTGTTGTTCTCATGGCAGTGACTGTGAAAATAGCCACCTTCTGTTATCTAATGCAGTGTAGTGTGGTAAATGTTTACTGAGATTTTGAAGGCACCTGATGTTTCAGTCGTCATGGTTTCTTCTATCCAGAAGATGCAGGTGACAAATTCCTCCTTAAGTTTGTAATTTTTACCAGAATACACAATGTCACATCCTAGAAGACTTTATAATGACTGGTGTGACAACCACAAACATCACTTCTCTTTCAATCTCCCAAGGATTTAAATCCCATTTTCCAATGTTAGTGTATTCTGTATTCATTAAACTGTTTCTGAGATTTGTTTTGACCAAAATTTAAATGTGATACATTTCTATCATTTTAAACTTAACACACATGGGAATTTTTTTTATTTAAATCAGCAAACATTATTATTAAAACATTTACAGCACATAGTTTGGCAGATCAGAGGACCTGTGGTTCCAAATACATGACTCGTGCTACTTCCTTACACAGCTTCCGAACATCTCCACGCCTCTGCCACACAAAAGGTCCTCGAAGTACTACTAAGCAGGGACAATGCTCAATAATTTTCTTAGCAGTAAGACATGCCAGTTTGCATGGTGACCATGTCCACCAGTTAAATTCCTCTAAATATTTCAGCGGGTTCCTCTTAAGTACAGACTCAATTATGGTGTTGTCATTACCAACAGCTATAGTTATATCAACTACTCTTACATTAACACATTGACACAGTATATATTCAACCATTTCAGGGTTATATTCTAAGCGCAGACATAGGCAGATCACAGATTTGAAGCCAGGAAGAGGTGACAAATTTTCTTCAAATGCAGGAATTGATGATGTATCAGATGAAGTAATGTGGAGGCATTTTAGAGAGGTACACGTCTCTCCAATAGCTTTAACATTAATGGCACCAACATCACATATATCCAAACACTGCAGTTGGTTCCAAAATGTAATAAGAAGCTGTTCAATTTGTGGGAATTTAACACATGAAAGTCTGAGCATTTTTAGATTTTCAAGTCTTTTTAAAGCTGATATGTTACAATTTCTATCACAGGTCATATTGATTGCTATGAGATTTGGAAACTTGTCAACTAAAAGACTGAGGTGAGAAGATGTGATTTCACTACATCCAAAACTTAACAGTTGAGAGGAGCAGGTCCAAGTATATCCAAAACCAGACACTGTTTTATTTCCCAATCCATTCAGTAACCTTGTAACACCAAATTCAGATATACTGGTTTTCTCTACATTCAGCTGCACCAAGTGCTGAAATTTGAGTATGGCATTAACACTTGAATCAGTAACATAAATGGACTCATAAACATTAAGACATCTCAGCTCTCTGCATGATTTCGAAATAACTTCCAATACATTGTCATCACAGTTACACATGAAGGTAAATTCTTCCAGATTCGCTGCAACACCAGATATGTTTACAAAACAATCTGTCCAGTCTGCACATCGTAATTTCCCTATTTGCAATTTCTTCAAGTTACTCAGCTCTCTTATAGCTCTGTAGACAAAAGGCACAATGAAATTCCACTCATATCCATATGATAATGCATGCAAGTGATCTGAACCGAAGTTGAGTTTTGTAACAGCTGGGTGAATTATTGACTGTACTAGTACTTGCAGAATTTCCTCACACCATGGTTCCTTGATCAAGTCATGTAAGTCATCATACAGATTATCTACTGATCTCAAAAGTTTGTAGGTAACATCGTTGGCTATTGATGGGGGTACTGTGTCACAAAGTAGGGTTTTTAAAAGTTTACAAGTTTTTTCAAGTTCTCCGTGTGCAGAACACTTGTGATATAATTCCATGAACTGCAGACAAAGAGTGCACACATAATCTCCAAGTGCTTCTAATGCCAGATTTATGAGATTATCTGGTTGAATGTGGTGAAACATGATGGTTCTCTTTCTGAAAAACAGGAATTAGACTTTTCAGTAAAGGCCAGCAGGGGTATAGAATAGGGTGTTCATTCCCCACAATATAAGCAATATGCACACACACACACACACACATGCAGGGGTGTGGCTACAGTTAGGTGAGTGGTGCAGCTGTCCCAAACTGTGGAGTCCAAAGGGTGACAAACTTAACATTTTAAATGAAACAATCTGATTTTTTTGCTCAAAAATATTAAAATAAAATAATAGTAAATTCAATCAATAATTGTAACTTTTAAAATGTTTATAATGTCTGTTAGGGGTCGCCATCGTGATTACTCGGCCCAGGCACCAAAATATTTAACTACGCCACTACACACACAGATTTCCAAGTGTCTGTCCATCCATGCATATATTCCTCTTAGAAACCTTTGTAACAAATCGGCTGCCTTAAAAAAAGTTCATATGCATATGGGGCACCCAAAATAACATTTTGATTTCTCGCAATTAATCATAACATGGAAGGCATGAGAACTTCTGGGGTGTGAGTGAACCTAACATCACTTAACACATGTTCCTGAGATGTGAAGTGATGATTAGTATTTAAAACTTCAGCTTCTCTTGGGTACATTTTTCTAGAATGTAAAATATGCTGGCTTCATGAAATTTATGTTTGGCTTTCCATTTTATGGCAATGGGAATGGTTATGTTTCCTTCTCATTTTGCATATCGTTTTATTGTTAGTCTTCCACCTAATTGCAGCATTTTGCAATATAAGCCTGTGACTGTTTACAAAATCCGTTAGCTAATTAATTCTGAAATATAAAACTTGGGACCTGTCTTGACAGTACCCTGACCACTCCGGTACGGACGGGCCACTGGTTACGTAAAAGTGGGTCAGGAACGATCTGCAGAGTATAAATTTCCTAAGTGCACGAAGTTTAAAGATTGTAAATAAACTTCAAATTCGGGGACAGCTGTATGTGGTCACTGTATTGTAGAGTCCTTGCCAGCCTCAAATGATAATTGTATACTCACAGACTTTCTTCCCTTGACCTTCTGATTGATTTGAATGTTAATTCAAGCGGTTTATTTCGCACTTTTGCTACGTACAGTGCCAAAGCAGTGCCGGGCTATTAGGTCACGCGTGTATAAATACCCTAACAAAGCTAGTAAAATTTGTGTCGAAAGGATACGAGTTTGAACAACAAGAGATATTACAGCATCGGAAGAGGCACATTTCACTCTATAGTCGAGAAAATGTGCTTCGTTTTTTGAGTCCGCAGTTTTGGACGCCTGATGTTGAACCTTTATTATACGGTAACAAGGGCGTGTATGGTGTTCTTACAACAATTACAAATCTTGATATTTGTATCGTGATGTGTTGTACATCCCTCGCCAAGCCCTATTAAAGATGTACAGAATTAAACGAATTATATTCTATTATATCCGTTGTATCTCATTCGTTACATAACCTACATCATTTACGAAGGATACTGCACACAAAACACATGCACGTCGTGCGCTTTCCCACTTACTAAGTAACGTACAATAAACAGGAATAAACACTTTATAGTGTGTTCCCTTTTTATGTTTTTAATTCTACTTAATTTTAAAATGTACATATATGAATATGAACATTTTACTTGTTTCATTATTTTGTAATGCATTGTTGCTTTGAACTATTGTGTGCTTATGATCTTTTCTTTGTTATTTATCACATTTCTACAAATTTTATTTATTTTTGTAACTTATTGCTTTGACTTGATTGCATATTGCAATTAGCTCTTTCCATGACGAATTCCACATTCAATCCGACTTGGGCGGAACGTATGTATGTATATACGTATACATAGGAGCCGTTACAGCAGGGTACGCTTCATATGACCAGATGATTGAAAAGAGCTTATTGTACAGATCATTGCCCCTCAACTGGAGTGTGCCACTAGGCTAACAAAGATGAATAATTACATAAAATGAAATATGAAAATTAAATGTGTAAACACAGAGGACTGCCATACATCCACAACAAGAAAAGGGGACAAGTACATAGAAGTACATAAAAGGGACACAGAAACAAGCAATAACACATGCAGAATTTAAATATGTCAGTTCTGGACAAATGCATGTTTTTCATTGCATCCAATTTTACTCAGCAGTACAGGAACACTGTGAACAAAAGTTCACCCTAGAACAGGGCGTGGAAGGCCCAGAGGTAGAGCAGAGGTATAGCTGTACTCTTTCTGTAATCTTGGGGCTAGATGGGGTGGATGGTAAATGTCACACCCTGGCTGCTGTACTCCCAGGAAAGAGACCTGGTACAAATCATAACACCACAAATATAAGTATGAAAGAACTGCCTAATTGTGATATGACCTCTTTTAGTAAAGAATTAATGCAGCTGTTTGGAGATTTCGATATACTCTCATTTGTCAGAATAAGTCAGTTGAATTGGATTGGCCATGTTAACAGAATGGATAGTACAAGTAAAGTAAGTCAAGTGTTTAACAATAATCTTCAGGAAAGTTGACTAAGAGGATGACCAAAAAGCAGATGGTGGAATTGTGTACAGACAGATATTAATGAATGCAAAATTACAAATTAGAAAGAGAGGTCAAACAACAGAGCTGAGTGGAAGAAGTACATTAAGGAGATGAAGGTACACATTGGACTGTAGTGCCACCTAAGAAGAAGAAGAAGATGTGACTTCTGTGACACACTGTGCATTTGGGAAGCTGAAGGTCCAAATCTCCTTCAACCCAGCGAACAAATATGTGCAGTATGTGTTTCTCATGTAGCTGATTCTGGAAATAATACTCAGCAATTTATGTACAACAGCTGAGTAAATAAGTTAGGCTGCTACAAGATTATTGTTGTACCATTATGATAAGGGTTACCAACAGATGCCACTTTCTTTTGTAATATTTCTTTATTTACACGTCTCTTCCCTACATGTTTCGGGCTTTTTACCAGCCCATCATCAGGGGTATCCTCAGCTGTTGCTTGTGTGCTACCACTTGGTTCATGTAGTGCTTAGTCGTTTGTCCGCGTGCGTCTATGTCTGCGGACTGTTTCGATGTGGTGACTACCGTAGTCACCACATTGAAACAG
>Ga0268261_10004586_pt1 | contig 10367 bp, 12 predicted proteins | sample TergutNc150P1_FD_190353 | JGI IMG/M metagenome (GOLD analysis project Ga0268261, IMG submission 190353) | Nasutitermes corniger P1 segment gut microbial community from laboratory colony in Florida, USA - Nc150 P1 (SPAdes) (version 2) | ecosystem: Host-associated > Arthropoda: Insects >...
TTATGTATATGTATGTATGTATGTATGTATGTATGTATGTATGTATGTATGTATGTATGTATGTATGTATGTATGTATGTATGTATGTATGTATGTATGTATGTATGTATGTATGTATGTATGTATGGGTGTATGTATGTATTATTATTTACGTACGTATGTATGAATGAATTAAGTATATATGTATATAAGTATGTATGTACAATGTATGATCAATAGAAGACCGAACTGAGCGCGCAGAGCCTAGACCAGTGAAAGGAATGCATTGCGGTTAGTGGCGCTGAGTAGCGGGAACCGTTGGTAACACAACGCTTCTTGCCGCATCACTCTATCGCTGCCAGTAAGCGAGATACAGCCACTAAAGTAAACAAGTGCAGTGACCGTCTTGCGATTTTTTAGGTAGTGAAAATGAAGGACTTGGAAGAACATGTTTGTGTGAAATTTTTCTTCAAACTCGGGAAAACAGCTACTGAAACGTGGAAGTTGCTTCAACAAGCTTAGGAGACGAATGTATGAGCAGAACGCAGTGTTTTGAGTGGTACAGTCATTTCAAAACAGGAAGAACGTCGATTGATGAAGATTCCCGAAGTGGACGAAATTCCACGTCAACAGACGACGTTCACGTTCGATGCAGTTCGTCATTTGATTCTGCAAAATCGCCGTTTGACTATCAGAGAGATTGCGGAAGTTGTAGGCATCAGCTTTGGATCATGCCAGGCAATTCTGACAGAAAAACTCAACATGCAACGCGTCGCCACAAAATTCGTGTCCCGTGTGTTGACCGAGGACCAGAAAGCAAACCGTGTTAACATCAGTCAAGAACTGCTTGACCGTGTCAGCGTCGATGAAAACGTCTTGAAAACCATCGTAACAGGCGACGAAACCTGGGTTTATGGCTATGACGTCGAAACCAAGGCTCAGTCGTCACAATGGGTGGGGCAAGGATCGCTCCGACCGAAGAAAACTCGAATGAGTCGACCCAACATGAATGTGATGTTGGTTTTCTTTCACTGGCAAGGTATAATCCACCACGAATTCGTTCCACGTGGTCAGACAGTAAACAAGGAGTTTTACGTAGCAGTTCTGAAGCGTTTGAGGGAAGCTGTACGTTGGAAGAGGCCTCAGTTGTGGACGAACCAGAGTTGGGTGTTGCACCACGACAATGCACCAGCTTACTCGTCGTTCTTTGTGCGCAATTTTCTGGCGAAAAACGAAACAACCCTTGTACCCCAGCCACCATACTCTCTAGATTTGGCTCCAGCGGACGTTTTTCTGTTTCCTAAGATGAAGTCTGCCTTGAAAAGACGCCGTTTCGACACAATTGACGAGATACAGAAAAATTCGACGAATGAGTTTTTCGCCATTACGAAAGAAGCGTTCCAGAAAGCGTTCTAAAGTTGGCAGAAACGTTGGGAGCGGTGTGTTGCTAGCGAAGAAAACTACTTTGAAGGCGACAAACTTGAATAAGTTGTATCTATCAACATACAGATTTATTACAACAGTCCGGTCTTTTATTGATCATTCCTTGTATGTTTGTATGTATAGCATTACCAGTCGAGTTGTGTAAAACAGAATAACATTTTTGCGGTCAGTACCTACGTCCCTGGGACAGTGCAAGCAGAGGCACAAACCGCAGCTACGGTACGTAGGTTTACTGTTCAGAGCGAATAACCCGGTGTCTTTGCAATTCTAATATTACACAAAGACGTTAATTTTATCACACATAAACATACTGATACATATTATTGCTGTCTTCCTGGATGTGACGAATTAAATTTGTATGGCTGCGGTTAAAGGCAGCCTGACGAGTCGGTACGATTTTTAGGTATTATCCCAGGAGCAGCCAGTTCTTTTCGGAGGATAAGGACGCAGATGGGACAAAGATCCTGACGATGCGGTTCTCACTAACTTGCAGTGACGTGCACTTCACACTCACAGTTAGCCACACGTGAAGCTGTCATTATTCAGCTTCTCGTACGTCAAGCTACGTCATCGGGCATGAGCTCGTAAAACCAGTGATGTGGAAAGTCTCCTTTCATCCTTCCGACGTGGATTTCGACCCCGGATAACTGTAGGGTACAGTATATTTTTTCACGGCTTCCATAGCTTAGAGTTCATTCCCCGGTAGAATAAGAAAGTAATTTAATTAGTCATTTACACAAAGAAAAGAAGCAAATCTGTATGTGCATTTGTTTTCCTTTGAACCCCAAATACTGGGAAGGTGCAATTTTATTTAACAGTGCTTTTTCAGTTACATGAACGAATGCATCTGAAAATTCTCGTACATACCAGAATTTTGTATGTGGGCAGAATCGCCCTCGCTTTACCTACCAGCAGTGTGAATTTGTACTAAGTTTTGCTGCGCTCTCCTGGTCACCATCCACTTTCAGGACCCAGTAGACCAGTACACAACACACACACACACACACAGGAGTTAGTATAATCATACAGTTATGCGTGCACATACACAATGTAAGTTACACATACACAAATACGTAACGAACACATCCATTTATGCATATTTCCTCATCATATTTAGCCCTATATTGCTCCATGTCATTTACCATAGACGTTTCCTTTCCTGCACATTTTCTTTTCCTATTTGCTTTCGTACTTTTCTGTCCGTCGCTCTGGGCAATTGACTGCTATGTCACTCCCCGTTTAGAGGGGGGAGTTTCTTGAAGCTTGGCTGAAGACGTTTGATAAAATATTCTTTCTACTGGGGTTCGGCCTGACGCTGGAACTCCACCTACACAGGGCAATGCTAACACAAAGCACTACTGTGGTCACCACTGCAACTAAAAGCGCCGCTAAGTGGAACACATACACAAGAAACACATACACACGTCTTTTTGTGACACAACCCAACTTGGACCTAGGCCGTCTCATTGTAGAAGTTTGTAATCACAGAGACACACACACACTAAGGACTTCTCTGAACAAGTGCTCAGCTCGTCGCAAACGTCGCTACCGGCATAACACAACAAACGCAAGAGACGAACACTCATCCATTCAGCGCCATTCGAACCCGCGATCCCGGGAATCAAGGGTCTTCGGACCTACGTACCAGACCGCACGGCCACCGGGATCGGCAAAAAGACACACTTATGCAAATAAACTCCTTATACTTACATGCTAATTAACTCAGTTTATCATGAATTCGTGCGTGCTACACGCCTCCCAGTTCTCTCCTCCTTTATAATAACAATATAAAAACAATTTTTTTTATCTGTAATTAACATAATTAATTTAAGAAATTGTTAGGCAAAGCAGACTTTACCTTTAATAAACAAAAATATTTCAGTTGTGGTAACGTTCATGTGTTTCTTGGGAAATATGAGGCTTTCTATGTGGCATGAGGGTATGAGATAATATTGTGTAGTATTAGGGGCCAAAATTGTTAAGCTGTGCCTAGGCCAACAGAAATGTCGCAACTAACTAATTTTCTAAAAATAACTAGTTACATGGAGCCTAGCCCTTATTTGAAAGTAACAGTTGGCCAGGCAGTCCAGAAACAGCTCGCATTTTATGGAACCCAGTGGTTCATTACAGTCTTTACAACAGACCGCCACTTGTCCTTACCGTCTGTAGGAAGAACCCATTCCAAACCCAGTCATCGTATTTCTTTAACATTCGTTATAAAAATATTCTCCCATCTACGAGTAGGTTTATCAAGCTGTTCTTTTCTTCAGGTTTTCCAGCTAAACCCCTAAACGGGTTTTTCAACTTCGTAGTGCGTACGCCGTAGATGAGAACAAAATGCATACAGAATTTTGACTGTTTGTAATTTTGTGACGGGGCTATGTAGGTTCTCGGGAAATGCGCTCCTGCCTTATCGATACGTCATTCAGAAATGTTTGAAGAGCAGTCTTCTACACAACAGATACTTCAAACCGAAAGTTATTTAAAGAAGGAATGAGGATAGACAGGAAAAGAAACAGAATATTTTCACGCACTTGCAAATTCTGGGCTTTGTTCCAAACGCACAGTGAGGCCGAGCCCTCAGCACGAATTAGCAAATACTACGTATAGTGTATTCCTGTTAACATGTGCAAAGGAACGCAGCCTGCTGTCAGAAGTGCCGGTATGTATTTCACTGTACTCGGCAATGCATTCCACGTACACCCACATACCGCTTTGGTAAAAGCAAGCTCTCACTAGTAAAGTTCCCACCTTACGATGTTAACTGTAATGCATAGGAATTACGCTGAAGAGAAACCGCTTTGGATTTCCTTTCACTGAATTTTGAAGGGACTATTTAAACTTTCTTTCACTGTGAAGTGGTGCTCTGCTGGAACAAAGCGAACCGCCAGTGCAGTTAATCTAGGCCGCTGTTCCCATAGAGACACATTAAGACAATGAATAGAAATCAGCTGGGCTCTTTAGGTCCGTCCTTCCTAGCAGAACTTTTGAGGTGGATAACGCAGGAATAGGATGACGATGATAATGATAATGATGATGATGGCAGTAGAAATACTAGTAAAGTACGTAACAATATTCCTGTAAGCGCCATAAAGGTCTACAAAGCGACATGTATGATTGGTTAGCCTCATGCTCTGGCCCCTACACCCCTCGTGGAGAGAGGTCTTGGTGCCCCCTGAATAGGAGGCTAGGTAGGCCCCACTAGCGGTCTGGGCGTTTTCGAGAAGAAACAAATTCTTTTCAACTGTTGGGATTCGAACACTGGGACATCCAATACCAATACTGTTAGTACTAATAATAATAATAATTTAAAATAATGTACTTGAGGTTAATGGGGGAAACACAATAGTAACAGCACAAAGCGGAACTAGTAAATTTGATGAAAGTACACGCTCAGCGCATATGTAGTCTATACATACATACTAATATACATACATACATACATTCTACATATATACATACATACATCAGCCAGTCAAGATGGCGGAAGAGGTAGAGGATCAAGTCGAAGGGTCCCTCAATGTGGTTGTGATAACGACGGAACAAGGCAGTAATATGAGAAAAGCGTTAAAACAGAAGATATACGAAACTGTAAGTACATTGCGAACACTATTTGCTAGGTTAAAAGGCAAAGACAATATGAAAACAAAGTAAATAAACTAACAAAGCAGGTAGGCGAAATGGGAACAGAATTCAAGCTGTGTAAGGAGATGCTAATAAAGGAACATCGAGCGCCATCTATGACCGAAACAACAGAACTAGAACTAGCCCCATCTATGGCCCGATCAACAGAACTAGATGAAGGGAAGATTAAGAAGCAAGGCGCGACATCTATCGCCCAGAGTACAAAACCAGCTTGGGAGTTAACACGGTATGTGGCGCTGCCTAACAGCAATAGGCGAAGAAACTACGCGGAAGCTGTCCAACGAACGAAAGGCAAAACATTTAAAACGACTATTAAATCCAGAGGCGCACACCCGCCGGAAAAAATTAAACAAATCCTAAAAACAAGATAAACCCGGGAGAAATTAATGTGGGGGATAATACTTTCAAAACATTAAGCGGAGAAGTATTAATTGAGACGAACAACAAAGGAAGAGATTGAAGTCCTAGACAAGCAAATTCAAGCCAAGTGTGGTGACGACCTGGAGGTACACGTACACTCGCTAAGAAAACCTAGGATAATAATCCTAAACGTGCCAGAAGATATCACAACAACAAAACATCGAGGACACAATACTAAGGCAACATACTGAGCTCAACCTTCGGAAAGGAAGCATCGCAGCAAAGTTCACATATGTCACAAAGAAGATGCACCGCAACGCGGTGGTAGACGTCGGGGCGGAAACCAGGAAGATTCTCCTTAACAAGAAAGTATGTTTAGGATGGCAGATCTGCTAGACCGACGACTACTTGACAGCAAATAGAACCTTCAAATGCTCGAAGTTGAATCACAGGACCCAAGACTGCAGAGAGGAAGTAACTTGCCCCCTGTGTGCAGGCCCATACCCTAAAAGAATGCAAAGGATACCCAACAACATTCAAGTGTACTAACTGCGAGAATTATAACAGACACAACCCGACAAAGATCAGCGTAAACCACTCAACTCTAGACAGAAAATGCCAAAGTTTACACGCAGTAATAGAGAAAAACAGACTGAATACTGCATATTAAATGGACGGCTGGCCCACTGAACCAGTGAAGCAAAGGAACAGTCCCGGCAGATTAAACACAAAGATCGACTTTCCACAAATAAATCTCAGACACTCCAAGATAGCAACAAACAATCTTCAAAAAATAATAGACGAAGAAGGAACAGACATCGTATGCATACAAGAACCATACACCTTTGGAAGCAAAGTCATGGTTCTACCACGATCATACGCGGTCTTCGCGTCGGGGGCAGGAAGGAAACGGGCAGCTCTAATAATAAAAAAGAAACTTATAGACACAATACTACTAAACCAACTATCCGACAAGGACGTGGTGGTGGTGGAAATTAGGGTGGAAAGTTACGCTTATAATCATTAGCATGTACTTCGACATTAACAGGCCGATAGATATCGACTTGCAGAAAATACAATCCTAACGCACGCAAAAGGAGTGGGTATCATGTTTGCGACGGACAGTAACGCAAGATCAACCTCGTGGCACGACGTCCTAACCAACAACCGAGAGAAGAAATTGGAGGAATTTATAATAAGTAACAGTTGCACATAGCCAATGAAGAACGGAGCAGTTATAGATCCAGACAGAAAGAGGCGCTAGTAACATCGACCTGACTATTATGAATAATCAGGTGATTGACCACGTTATTAACTGGAAGATACATGATCAAGAAAGCTGCTCCGATCACAAAATACAAAAGGGAATAGGTAAAGGGAATGATCTATTTCAAGAGACGGGTTAGAATAAGACAGGAACGAGATACAGAGTGACACAGAGGGGTACGAAAAATTCCGAAGAGGCTTCATACAAATAATGGAGCAAGTACTACACGGATCAAATACTGTGGAAGCAGGAGTAGAGGAGCTAGACGAAGCCTTATGTCAGAGAGTACGATCAGCACCAAACACCGAAGAGATAGTCGAAGAGCTTCAAGAAGCATTGGATAAAGAATGTAAATCCTCATTCAGACCAACTAGGACAACGATGAAAACCAAGAAGGAAACAACACAAATCAGTCCCTTGGTGGACGCAAAAATTTACAATCATTAGGAAAAAGGTAAACGCCCAGAGGAGGAGGTACAAACGCACGAAAGGGGATACCGTCCTACGCGAGCAACGGAAAGAACAATACCGTACCACCAAAGCAGACTATGCGGCAACCATCAGGAAAGAAAGATTAACATATTGGAAAGAATACTGCACCATGACCTCGGCGACAAACCATGGAATAAAAAATACAAGTTAGCGGCTGGAAGAAGAAAACAAACAGCACCCAAAACTACGTTCAGGCAAAAAGACGTAAATGTAACAACAAACCTACATGAAACTCTTCGATAAATAATACAGAAACTCACACCAGAAGACAACCAAGATGATGACAATGCAATACACAAAGAGATACGGGTAATAACACAAGAAACAATCGACACAGCCGACGACAAAGAGTTTTCTGTGCAGGAACTCAAGAACGCGGTGGCCAGCATGGGAGGAAAAAGCGCCAGGGGAAGATGGCATACCAAGCGAAGTGTATAAGAGGCTGGTAGAAATACTACCCCGCTACATAACAGCAATCTACGAGTGTCTAACGAAAGGAACTTTCCCAAAAAGGTGGAAATAGCAGTGATAATACCGATAATTAAAACCAGGGAAAGAAGGAAGTGAATTTTCAAAATACCGTCCCATAAGTTTACTGGACACAAGAGGGAAGGTGTTGGAAAAGATAATGATAAACAGAATAAAGCTCCACATGTACTCACGAGGATACATGAATGAAAATCAATATGGATTCAGACCACAAAAATGCACCATAGACGCGGCCATGGCAATAAAAGATTTTGTACAACAAGGACTGGCGGCTGGTGAAGTAATAGCACTAATAAGCCTGGACGTCCAAGGTGCATTCGACGCAGCTTGGTGACCGGCGATTTTGAATGAACTACGGGAATGTAAACGTCCTAAAAACTGATATGAACTTGCAAAACGTTATTTCTTCCAACGCATAGCGTCATGGTCCACGAACATATGAATAAAGAAATAAGCAGAGGATGTCCCCAGAAGTCGTGTAGTGGGCCAGGATTATGGAACTTGCAATACAACTCACTGTTGGAACCGAAATACATGAAAAGAACTAAAGTGGTGGCATTCGCAGACGACTTGATCATGGCGACGAGGGGCGAGTCGGTGAGAGCCGTCAAAAATTATGTGAACGTGGAACTAAGCAAAATAAATGTATGGGCAAAGAATAAAAAGACACGATTTAACAACAAAAACTCCAAAGTAATGATAGTTTCAAGAAGGAAAAGGAAAGAAAACAAGAACATAAAAGTTTACTTAAATAAGAAATTATTGGGCGAAGTTACCAAAATGAAATACCTTGGAATAATACTGGATCACAAAGTTTAGATTCAATGAACACATAAAATACACTGCAGAGTGGTGCGGAAAACTAATCCACAGCTTATCAAGAGCGGCAAAAATGGCGTGGGGATTAAACACGAACCTATGGATATCATATACAAAGGCGCAATACTACCGCTGGTAACATACGGCGCTCCAGTATGGATAAAAACAATGAACCACGATTAAAACAGACGGAAATACATAAGAGTACAGCGCCTGATCAACATAAGCATGACAAAGGCGTATCGCACCACGTCAAGCGAGGCCCTTTGCATGTTGACGGCAACGACACCAATAATTATCAAACTTGAAGAGATCGTTAAACGATACAACACAGAAAAGGAGGAGCAATAGTTTAATGGAATTGGACCATGAAGTGAAATATAAATACAGGCCGCATCCGGCAGACACAGTGACAATTGAAGAAGTAGTAAGCGACGAGGAAGCTACACTGCACGTGTTCACTGACGGAAGCAAAGAAGAACAAGGAGTGGGGGCTGGAACAGTGGTTTTTAAAGGAAGCGATTTGGTGGCAAAATTCCAGCTGAAATTAGACAATAGATGCTCAAATAATCAAGCGGAGCAGCTGGCCATACTAAAAGTACTAGAGACAACTGAATCGATGAACAGCCTCAGCATCAACCCACGTACGGCGACGATATGTGCGGACAGGAGGTCTCCCTAGACTCGCTACACAACGCCAATAATCATGCACATCTAGCAGAAGAAATCCGAAAAAAGGTAACTAGCATGGTGAGAGCCAAATGGAAAATATAGTTTTCGTGGGTTAAGGTCCATGCAGGAATATATGGTAATGAAATGGCTGATAGATTAGCCAAAGAAACAGCGCGAAGCGACGGAACCAACTACGGATACAGCAGAATACCCATAAGTGCTGTATACCGTGAAGCAGCAGAAGACGCCATCCAAAATGGCAAGAACAATGGACAAAAACATGCAAGGCAGAGGCAACAAAACAGTATTTCCCAACAGTCATGGACAGAATAGGGACAAAAATTTATCTAGCCCCAAAGCTAACTGCGGTAATATCCGGACACGGTAACATAAGGGCATACGTATACAGATTTAAACTGCGGGAAGGCGCAAAGTGCATATGCGACAAAGATGACCAAAGAATGGATCATCTACTATTCAACTGTACAAAGAGTAGTACACAATGGGACGTGATAAAACTCCAACTAAGCAAAAAAAAAAACTGGCCCGCAAAGTAGGGCTTATAACAAAGCATAGGAAAGTCTTTAGTGAGTTTATCGAATCTATTGATTTCGATCTTCTACAAAAGAGTGATAAATAGTACAGTGTGTTATAAGTTTAGTGAATCTATCGAAGTTGATACTGTACAAAGAGAGATAATTAGGACACTTCTTTGTGAGTGTAGTGAATCTATCGATGACGAAACTGTGCATAAGAGAGATAAATAGGATAGATAAAGTAATACAGATCGCAATTGAAGTACTTCAGATCTGATATCAAATAACTAAAGTATAATGAAAGAACAGCATGTAGTATTACATGAGTAATGGAGCATGCTTAATATAAAAAATACATCATACCTACATACATACATCATATATACACACATATATATATATACATACATACATACACACACACATACACACATACACACACATATACAAACATACAAGATGGCTGACGATGTGAGTCAACGGATCGAGGTCGTTCTGAACTTGATTGTGAATCTCACGAACAAAAGCGGGAACATGAAGAAAGGACTGAAGAAATCGGTCCATGAAGCCGCAAGTAACTTGAGGAATTTGATTTTTGCTCCCAAAAGTAACTTCCTAGAGAAAACAGAAGAAAATAATCGAACACAAAATGGGGTTAACCTACT
>Ga0268261_10004587_pt1 | contig 10365 bp, 3 predicted proteins | sample TergutNc150P1_FD_190353 | JGI IMG/M metagenome (GOLD analysis project Ga0268261, IMG submission 190353) | Nasutitermes corniger P1 segment gut microbial community from laboratory colony in Florida, USA - Nc150 P1 (SPAdes) (version 2) | ecosystem: Host-associated > Arthropoda: Insects > Digestive...
CCCCCTTCGAAGTGACGTCATTTATAGACGACCCCTTTACGCCATCGGTATCACACATACAAGTGTCGTCGATAGTTCCTCGAAAATGGCGCCGCTCGAGCACAAGAAATCGCCTCCCAAGTAGTCGGCACAGCCACCATCCGTTCCCGAAGGACCAAGCAATGGTCTCTTGGTAATTACCATAGAAGTATCATTTACATGAGATCTGCGCTTTTTTGTAATATTACGCACCGGAGAGAGGTAATTCCGTGCCGACGTTTTGGGACAATTTGTCGGTCCCATCTTCAAGTGTCAAGAAGTCTTTAGACCAAATAAGTGACATGTTCAAACTAGTCTGTCTTGTAGGGTTGTTAGAATAACATACGTTCTGCCTCTTTATATTTCCTATATATGGAGGTAGGCGAAAATTGTAATGTACTTGTTTTAGTCCGATCGATCTGATGACCTTCCTCGCATGTTTTTGAGGAATATAATTTCGCAATTTGGTATATTTGTAGTGCCAATACGAACCGTGAGGGTGGAGGAAAGGGTATGGTATGGAAGGAGGCTGCTTTATCAAGGTTATGCTCATAGTTACCACCAGAAGAATTGATTACCCATGGTCACACAGCCAAGCCGGCTACATTAGGACGACGGAACCGGTTAGGGCTCTGTAATTTTACGTTTCCAATGAGTTTCGAATCTGAACGAGGTATATTAACCTGTGGCTTTCATAGTGATAGACAACGTTTGATATCTATAATAAATGTTATCTGTGGGAGAACCGACAAGCTTCCGTACTCCATGGATATCATCAAACTTTGATTAATGAACGAAGGAACTACTTGGAAAAAGAGTGCAAGGATGTCGCAGTGTGCCGAGTGTGGCGCTACGGTCGTTCCTCAATGGTGCACGAGTCTCCCGGAACACGTGTTCCACGAGGATCAATTTTAAGCGACCCATGATTCTAAGTAACACGTGGGCGTTGCTTGAAAAGTGATCGAACAGCGATGCGGGTTTGGAAATCAGGGTTTAAGTTCGCATCCGGAAGAAACAAAAAAGGTAAGGTTTTTGGAATTCTTAGTCACTTGAAAAAATGAGTAAATCTAAAGATGTGCATGCACAAAACAAAACGTTTTTAAGCAGTACGTAACGAGCTACTATTGCCGCTGAAAATTCGCGTTACAGAAGGTGGTGACATTACGTTTATTCATCAATGGGTAGTTGGGTAGTTACGTGTATTAATATGTATTTTTATAGTACATGGTGTTTACACGATACGTGGCCCTAGTATTGGATGTTCATGTCATTTCCTGTTAACTGATGTGTAGCAAATTATATTTTCAATAAATGCAAAATGGTGGCCTTCCATTGTGGTCAGTGTAAAGAATAAAATTTAATTTATTCGCATCCTTAATAGGAGTAAGCGAAGAATTTAGAACATGTTAGGGCCTAATCTGACACTTTACTTAAATACAAATACGTAGTTTTACGTTAGTCATGAACAATTTTAAGGTACTTTTTTTCATGTAACTACTAAATTTTTAGAATGCTTTTTTTTCGGATTTTCAATGAAGGCAGGTTCCTGTACAGACTAGGACTGAGCATGATAAGCGCTTCTAAAACGGCGCCTTAAAAACTTCTGTATATCGTGATTTAAATTTTTTATGTTCGGGGGAATGTTACTGAGTAACTTTGTTGCAGGATAGTAGGTAAACTGTGCCATTTGCGAGGCTTAGTTTTCGGCATGTAAAATTATGTGTTGTGTGTGCCTGAGTGTGTTGGAAATTATTCCATTCCCACAACACATGATAATGTGGAGGGTGCAGATACACTGGCAGGTGCAGGAATATTGAACTTCTAAATATTTACATACAACAGACCCCCATTAATGCTCCCCATTATTCTGTTGATAATTCTCAGTTTTGGTGTCAGGTTTCCTCAGTTGTACATTAATGATTCCTATTCAAACTGTCAATTTGCAGGCCAAAATTATAGTGGCCGATGTTATTGGTATCATGTACTATGGCTTCCTGAAAGAGACCAACTTCAGAATTGCCTTGACAGTGCACTTGCCAAGTTGGAGAACTGGCTTAAAGCAAATAAACATACAAAACTTAACCATATGTAACACAAGCAGTACAATATATTTATATTAATTTAAATATAGGATATGGTAACAAAACAGTCAAATTTGTTATTACAATGAAATTTCTTGGTGTGCAAATTTAAAATAACTTAACCTGATAATAACACATCAAGTATATATAGATCCATAGATGCAGGGCAGCATGCATTGCCATGGTGGCAGTTATGGGGCTGATAACAACAGATACTTCATATTTTCATTTCATTATATCTTTTTTGGTTAGCTTCTGGGGCATAGGGGCAATTTTTTGGGCAGCAAGAACATCTTTACTTCTAATAAGAGATTCATGACTATTGGCACATTTAAAGAAAAGTCTTTAGTATGGAATAGTGTATCTGATTCATTACACTTAACTTTGGCAATGATTACATATTCTCATTGTTGATAGCAAACAAATTCAGAAATATGCAGTGTCAATGAGACATAGATGTCTTGCTAGTGTTGGAAGCTAACAATGATGTTGCCAGAAGGATATGTGTTGTACAAGGACAAGATGGTTTTTCATCTAAGATTGAAGTCATCAGCCATGATGTAAAAGTACTTAAAAGTCAGCACTGAAAGATGGTGTCTCAGTTCATTCCTTGTATCTTGTTTTTATAAACTGCCTGTAGTCATTCAGGAAACATTTAGTGAATGAAATTTTGATTAACTTGAATGAGAAATTAATTAGCATGTGTGATATCAGAAATATGAGCTGTGTGACAAAGCAAAGTTATCAGATTTTTTGGCCACCCGCTGTTTAAGTCTTGTAGGTGGCATAGAACAGAAATTTATGACAATGTTTAAGCAAGCTGTTATGGAGTGCAAATGCAATTTGTCAAGATATTTTTAGGTCCTTCTGGCTGGGGTGTTAACAGTATACAAATTATATGCTGTGTATACTTGTATGGGGTTCATGTTTTGGATGTGTGTGTCCCCAGTTCAGAATTGCTGCTACAGGACCAAGGAAAGCAAAATTCTTTTGTGTTGTTTGACATGGCATAGTCACTGTTTTAAAAACAGTCAGTCAGATGTATGAGGCATGCTGTAGCAGTGATTGATAAAATATTAAATTCTTGTATGTACCTGTAGCTGTAAGTGTAAGTTTGTTTGTTTGCAGACTGCGAGGGCCAGGCCACTGAGACCCATTGGAGGTGTTGCTGAAGCTGATATACATCAAGCTGCAGATGTTGAAGTTGTGGAGATGCATCAGTGCAAGTGAGAACACAAAAGGGGTGCTGAAAGAATGCCAGTAGTTAGTGAGCTACTGACATGCTTGACAAGGTAACAACATGGGTGTTGTGTCTTCCTGACAATAGTATGGCCAGATCTGAGGGGAATGTGCCTTTTTTGCCTTTACAACTATCATCAAACAGTAGGCTGATAAGGATCAAACAGGAGAAAGTCTGTTTTCTTTGGCCATAATGTCAGAATGAACCAACAAAATGCACACTTTTCAAATTAATACTTTGATTAAATTTTTCAATTTTTTGACGTCTTCTGCATGTTTCAAACCTCGTGGGTTCATTCTCAGGATGGTTCAAAACATGTGGAAGACGTCAAAAATTGAAAAATTGAATTAAAGTATTAATTTGAAAAGTGCAGATTTCATTGTTTCATGTTGCATAATTATATCACAATGCACAGTGCAAAAAGCATAAAAGTCAGACTATTCTGTTGATTATACAACTTACTGGAACACTGTGTTATGTATGTAAACATTGAATTGCTCAAAATTCTCAAATAAATGTGCTTGGTAATGATCCAGTAGCATGGAATAGAGAAAAATGCATTTAAAGCATGCTCTGTTCAGGTCCTGAAGGATTAGAGCATGCAGATCTTAATGTGACATTGTTGTGAGCTGCCATACAGATTCTACAGTCCTTCATTACATGGGTTAATGAACCAAGTCAAATCAACGCACCACACTATTGACCATTTTGATTTTCAGTGAAGTATGCTGAGCTTGTAGACCCTATGGAAGAAAATGGAAATTGCAAATAGTCCTGTACCTGTTGTTGCTGTTTCATAACAGAAATTCATTTTTTTTTAACTGTGACACAACTTGCAGAAGTTATTACAGTAAAAATCACAGTATGACACTTTTGTGGGACAGATTATGTTTGTTACAACGAAATTTTGTTACAGTGGAAGGCAGTAAAAGCTTATTAATGATTTAAGATGTTTTCACAGACATCTACACTTCTCTGAAAGAATTCACTGTGATGTTAAGCATAAGAACAATTTGTCAAATCCTGCTATTACAGTATGAACTACATCTGTAAGACATAAACAATTATGTGAATGTGTTTATGGTTCAGTTTGGCCCATAGGGCATAAGACACTTCAGTTGTGATGAAAGACTTCTGACATGCTGTGCTACACGTATAACAAGCCACCAGTTTATTTCTGAATTTAGCCATACGCCTCAGGTATATGACAACATGGAATTAATAGGACAGACACCATGCCCATTAGTTACACAATCATTATAAGATAGCAGGAGCAAAATTCCCTCCAGAATACTCAGACAGCAATCTGATAGTGAAGACACGGTGTGTGAAACAGATGTGGCTCAGTGGCAATTGCAGAGCTTCTCTGGTTGTTTCTGTCAGTAGCAAGACACGACTCACGCAGCTTATCCAGTCATCGCCGCAGCACCCTCTGCAACGTGGCACAGTAGTAGCTGTATTTCTGTATGTCCTGCTTCTTTTATACCTGTCACTGTTTTTGTCACTGATCCTCTTTCCACAGAATTCGGCTTATTATCTTACATTTCCCCTTGACACTTATCAGTCTCAGAATGTCTGTCTTGAACAGCAGTTATGACAGTTTCATTGGCTTCATAGGTTTTGGAACTGTCAAATTTTAGTGCTTGAAATAAATCTTAAGAGCAGGAAAAATGGGGTCACCAGTTTCTGTTGTGAGGCTTTTAATTCGAAGTACTGAGATTGCATGAAAGTTTCTTGCTGTTATCTCTAGCTGCCATTGGAACAGGCTGTTTTAGGCAGTTTTGACAGGCTCTTCCTTAGTCAGCAGTGATGGATACTTGATATTAAAGAAAATCATCCAAATATTGGATATGCAATATTTGGCAAACATAGCCAACTTCAGACAGAACAGCTGTGTGGCAGTTTCTGTTACATAACATCCCAAACAGTACACAGCTTGTATATGTAACACACGCTACATGTAGTGCAACACATTTGGGACTGATCTATACAGTAGAAAGCATTTTTACGTCACTTTTCCCGCCGTAGGTAGATGGCTCTGACCGTTAGTCCTGGACCTCTCACCACAGACGCCGGAGTTAGCATGTAGGCCAGTTCGTATGGGATTTGTGGTGGACAGAGTGGCACTGGGCCAGGTTTTTCTTGGAGTGTCTTGATTTTTCTCTGTCAATATTATTCTACCAATGCTCCACACCCATTCATTCATCTGCCATTGACACCATATGATCTTAGCAGCTGTCAGTGATGTGAAATGAAGCGGCTTGGGAAGATGTACAGAATGAGGTGTAAAAATCTCAGAACTTGAAACTTCATAAAAAGCTTAATCACATCCAAAATTTACTATGCTGCAGCTTGAAATGTATCTTATGTATGTAACTGGTTGTTAGGGAGGGGTTAAAATATTTTGCGGCAGAGTGCAGCACTTAAACACCTGAGCTTGTTCAGTATCTGATATAGGATAGCACTGCACATTCATTTAACTTGCTTAAGTAATGAATAATTCCATTTCCTTAGAAGATGTTGGCATCATTTATACCCATATCCTCCTGTTAATGTGACACCTGAACACACAACAGCTATAAATTCTAATTGCTGGACAGGTTCATGGGGGGACGGAAGGACATCACCATGTGTTTTGTGAAGTGAGAAACTTACTGCATATCTTTTGAGGAATTTTATGCGCAGTTCGATGACCCTGGCTTTCAGGTATATTAAACCTAGGCATGTGATATGTAATGGGGACTTCAGTTTGTTGAGAATAAAGTCATGGGATGTGACTCCATGAGGTTTGGTAGATAGATCCAAACAATTTGGAGGAACCGGCTATTCCCCTCTTCAGGATACAAGAGTTCTTTCCTTCTAACCCTGAAGATGGAAAAGTCAGGTTCCATTAAGATGTTGGTACCTATGTGTCAGACACCACCACATCACATACCATGAACCCATAATCCTAATAGTTTCTACACTGAAATCACAGATTTCATCTGCATTGTGTTAGCTTTTAGAGTAGCCCAACATGACTGTTCTGGCTGAAATAGGTCCATAGTTAGGCTGTGTCATGCAAGAAAGTTAACTTTTCTTTAAATTCTTGGTACAAAATAATTATGAGGCATAGAGGCATAAAGTTTGGCATTTTCATTCCTCTGGGGCCTACATGCTTGGCAAATTTCAGTGAAATATGAATGTATGTTGGAAGTTGCATTTTTGTGTGTTAATTTGGTGTGGATTTACAAACTCTGCAAACACCAGTTATACACACATTGTGTGTATTGTTTGCATTGTGTTCTAGAGTACAGTAAGCCAGAGACCTTATTGGTTGCAATGTTTGTTTTTTTAGGTGTAGTATAATAAAAATAAACAGTTATGATTAATGTTCTGATGATAAACATCAGTGTGCTTTATTTTGCTCACTATAGACGCAGCTTGCATAGTGTCAAGCCAAATCCTCTCCCATCCACATTTTCAACCTGGGCAGACAGTGCAGAAGCAACTTGTCTGTCAATTTTTTGCTGTATTTGAACTGCTGTAAATTATGTCAAGGACTGTAAGGAGCAAAGATATGTAATACATGGTGCATGATCATAAAGATGCGGTAAATTGAAATGTTAGTGGCAGAAGACGAGAAAGGTTAATAATTTGAAATAAAGGGACTTGATATTTTGTGTTCACTGAGAGAACATGTTTATTGTGCCCAAATATGGCACCTCACTTTACATAAGAAAGCCCTAAGCAGAACATAATCTTGTGCAAGAGTGGTGCAAGTCTAGTTGGTCATAACCAGTCAGGTTTATGTATGGCCCTGAAGACTGCAGTTAACCTACTTGCATTATGTACGTACATTTAACAAAAGCCATTACCTGTTGGAAAGTTCCTTTATCCACTTTCTGATATGTGAATGAAATGACATGATATAATGTTATGTAGTACAGGTGTGAGCTGAAGATACAGTTTGAGACAAACAGATTCAATAGAAAAAAATCTCCTTGTACCACCTAGGACTGTTGGCATAACAGCAGACTATGTACAGTACATTATACATACAGGACTCTGCAGGGTGTGCTGATTACTAGTCTGAGTGACAGAGTGAGCTATAGTCACTATGCTACAGGCTGCAAGGTACGGGTTTCGGACCCCAGTAGAGACATGCGATTTTTCTCTTCTCTGAAATGTCCAGACAGGCTGTGGGACTTTATTCCTCAGCCTGGGTATGGGGATTCTTCCCTGGGGGTAAGGTGGCTGGGGTGTGAGGCTGACCACTGTTTTACATTTAGTGGCCAAGGTTAAGAATGCGTGGAGCTGTATCCCTTCTCCTCCATTATGCCTTCATGACATGCATAAGACGACTTTCCTTAATACAGGATTCCACAATGGAAGGCTGTAATAAGCCATGTTTATAGCAATGAGTGTTAGAGTGGTCTAAGTCTGCAGCAGTGGTCTTATGTTAGGCCAGTAAGTGAAACTGCATTACAGGCATGTTTTATGTCATTTGTCAGATGGTTTTGAGTAATCTAGTACAGAATGTGGAAGTCTGCAGATGTTACCTTGCTCACATTATATCATGTGGTTTCATTGTGTACAGCATCCCACTTCTGGTAGCTGCTGCATTTATGGGTAGAGGTGTTCTGCTGCCTCTACTGATGTTTTTAATGGTGCTGTGGGGCCTTACACTGACTTAAGCATATAAACACTGCTAGTGTGGTGCGACAACATCAGCTGCATGTATTTCAGGGCTTCCTCACATCATTTTCTCTGCTTAGGTCAGCTGTTCCTAGTCTGGGGTCCAGATTGCAGGGGGTCTGTGAACTTGGATGGGAAAATAATTACAGTTTTATTTGCACTAAACTCTGACTGAAATTTAGCTGTTCGTTAAATAATGAATGTAGGCAACAAAGAAATTTTATGGCCTCTAGAATCCAAAAATGATTATTTACTTTGATAAATCTCATTGTCTAAAATTATTATAGCCTAAGAGAGGGAAACCAGAATAAATTCACTTTTGCAGTGAATTGTCTTTTTTAAAAAATGAAATTTAATGTCAATTTGCTGCCTGCCTCTCTTTTAAATGTATTGTCTTCTTGTTGATTTAATAGATTGATAAACAAGCACTCTATAACCATATTATGTATTTGTTTTTTAATATTTTGAAAACTGCATTTGAGCATAATTGGTCTCCTTTGTAGTACAATCTATAATGTAGATTGTAATGCTAGATATATAGCCTGTCTGTGTAATTTGTGTATTTAAATACATATTTGTGAGAAGGGGTCAGTAGGTTTCACCAGACTCTCGAAGGAGTCCATGAAAGAAGGTTAAGAACCCCTGTCTTAGGCTGTATAACAGTTGCACAAGCACATTCATAAAAGAGAATTTGTTCCTTACATTTAATTGTCAGTAGGTCCACTAGTGTTTTGTTGCTGGTAACTCCAAAATTTCTATCCTCAAAAAATGAAATAAAAAGTGGCAAACAAAATTTGGGCAATATCAAAAGCTGTTTTGGGCCAAGGGGCCAAATTTTGGTGGTGAAGTGATTGCATCTGTCCAGTGTGTCCAAAACTGCTGGCCATTAAGGCTGTGGTTCCCAGAATTGTCAAAAACTCCATACATGACTGGGGGTAAATAGCACATAATTTCAGAGCTTTGAGTCTATTTCAAGTCTGTTGGGAAGTCCTGGATTTTACCTGAAAACTGAACTGTTCCGTCCTGGCAAGTGACCGCATTAACAGTGATCATTTTTTGAAAAAACAGTCAGCTTCTATGCATTTTATAACTTTTTAAAGTTCTCATGAGGTTTCTGTAGGTCAGCAACTGGCAGATAAACTGAAATATAAATTGTGCACTGACAATTTGGCAATGAAGAAGTGTAATTTAAAGGGGTGAAGAAAATATACAGGGACATGTGTTAATGATAAAAGTATCTCAGCACTGTGTGCAGAAACAAGTAAAATCATGCAACAGTGTTACTACTTCGCAGGCAGACATAAAGGTACCATAATAAGAATAAAGCAAGCATTAAACAGTACTGGTACTACAGTTGGAATAGCATGGGTTACAGTCTGCTGGGGTGTGATAGTGTGTAATCAAGGTTGGCCATGCAGATGGAGGTGATTCCTTCCCCTTAGACAGCTGTGCCTGTCAAACTACACACTGTCACATCCCAAACATGGGATCTTAATATTCTCGGCCAGCAAGAATCTTGTGTAGAATATATTCCAGTCTGCAGGATTGTGATGCTGTGTTGTTGGGCAAGTAGTTCTCAGCATTTCAAAGGATTATAGTGTCCTTGTCTTCAGGGTCAGGCAGGCCAAGAACGATAGTTGCTCTTTGCTATTACAGCATTCTTGCAGGACGGTGATCAGATTCTAAATTCCCATGTGGACATATCTCACCCCTGTGCATGTTGCATTACCGTAATACTTTGAATGAAATGTAATTTACTAAAGGGATAAATGTGAAAAGTGTTGCTGTTTGTCTTATGCACACCACACTGATCTGACACCAGAGATATTCTCAGTTATGGCACCGTGCAGTCTGGCAAATATGCACCGACATTTCAGAGTTTCTGCCGCCTCCATCATGAGGGTGATGGAGGTGGCAGGTTCTTCTCAGACGATGTTGCATACCTACCGGCTTACAGTGGCTGGACCAAGGTGACGAGCAACATCACCACCACCTTGAAAACCTCAGATCTCAATTTATATGACACTCCACAAGTCCTTCAAACCTCAACCAAAACCTGATTGATATGAGACTGTGAATTCAGGTATCTAATTGTTGTACATGTGAGTAGTTTGATTGTCAGGGTGTCTGTGAACAAGTCAGAAGGTCTTTAGTATCTTTACTTTCGCACCATGCATGTTGTTATATTTATTTTATTCAAACCAACTCATGCACTTTTTAAAACACATTCACATTTAAAACACTAAATTGTTAAAAATGTTTGTAAAACACATCATTAAAACCCTACATGTTTCGGTCACAATTGTTTGACCATCTTCAGGGGGCCGTCTTTCGTGCTTAGTGCTGTTA
>Ga0268261_10004588_pt1 | contig 10365 bp, 10 predicted proteins | sample TergutNc150P1_FD_190353 | JGI IMG/M metagenome (GOLD analysis project Ga0268261, IMG submission 190353) | Nasutitermes corniger P1 segment gut microbial community from laboratory colony in Florida, USA - Nc150 P1 (SPAdes) (version 2) | ecosystem: Host-associated > Arthropoda: Insects >...
GCTCCGGCCAATTTACCAAATTATGTTCATATGCACCTCACGAATAGCAATTTTCTAGGCACCCTGTAATCTTAGGAACCTCGTCAGTTTGTTTTTATGCCGAGTTAGGCACTCGTTCACTTCTCAAGAAAGGAGGTGCGATGACCGCACATACCAATGTGCAGCCGGTTTCACTCTGTCCTTGGGTTGCTGCTACAGGAAATATATTAGTGATGTGAGCTTCGTATAGGAATATTCTTGCTGTGAATCCCGCTCCAAAACCCACGCAGCCAAAAATTACGTCACTTGTTGATAGTTATATTACACACACTTTTTCTCTTAGTCGAAACAGAGAAAGGCTTTGACAACGGACCCAAGACACATTACTGCTAAAAGGGACTAAGCACTAAATGTCCGTATATTATAAAATGCCAGTTGTAAAAGGTTTCTCTAAAGCCTGTGTTACATTTCAGTTCAGTTTCTGGTCCATTACAGGATGGTTAGAAAAAGAAGATAAACAGGACGCAGAAAGTCGCTCACACAAATAAATATAGGTAATTACTGGCTGCAATGTGAGGTCATGATTTTTCCATAACTTATTACTGATAGTGAGAAGCTTCCTTTGCAAACTCCACTGTGGGCTTCTAATTCCAATGGCAGTTTGATACACAGAAATAAACAGACTAATCTGTAAATGGTAGGCTATAAACCAGCTGAAATAATATGGCAATTCGATGCGTTACCACTTGTTCCATCTTCGTAATAATAACCAGGACTGAATATTCTTTTCTGAGTCAGCAGTCTGCGATGTCTGTGTGTAAGAGAGCCGGGTTCCTGTCTTTTGCGAATATGTGAAGTGATTTGGGAAAGCGAGAGTGAAGAAGCAGGGGCATCGAGGGAAACCATAATTTATTTGGGCAATAGCATTTTATGCGTTTTTAGACAACCACTGAAATATCCCTGTTTTACTCTTTCCTTGAGGGAGTAAGGAGAGACAATGTAGAAATTCTCGATTCCCCATCGCGAAAAACGTATTGGAAACGATAACGCATGTTGGTATACTGGAACAAAACCCAACAAACGTAGGTCGTTCTCGGTTCATGACGGTGTCGAGTGTGAGGGTTGTGTGAAAAGAAAAGTTGTTAGTAAAGTGTTGAGAAAGTGTCCCACTACCTACCGAACCCGGCATTTCTTTAATAATTCTAACATCAATGAAGATATTGTAACGAAATTTGAACAGGAGTACGTTCGTTGTGTGAGAAATGTGACGACATCATAACATGTGCTGGAAGTGGGCAACATTTGCGTCCAGACAAGACTGAACCTGGCGCGCCATATTTTGGAAAGTCCTTGCCAGTACGTCCGCTGTCACTGCCTAAATTTATCTGGTAAAGTTTGCTTTCAAGGCGTGTATGGTTCGTGGTTTGTTTGGTAAACTCTCCCTTTCAGATATCCCCATAAGAAATAATGAGGCGGCGTCAGATCGGGCGAGCGATGTGGCCAAAGTCCCTTCGAAATGATGCGGTCGCCGAAAAAGGACTGAATTTCGGCCATGCTGGCGTGTGATGTGTGGGATGTCGCTCCATCCTGCTGGAAATAGCCAAATGAGAGTCCCTCATTGTCCAATTGATTTACAGCGACATCCCACACTTCACACGCCAGCATGGCCGAAATTCAGTCCTTTTACGGCAACCGCATCATTTCGAAGGGACTTTGGCCACATCGCTCGCCCGATCTAACGCCGCCTCATTATTTCGTATGGGAATATCTGAAAGGGAGAGTTTACCAAACAAACTACGAACCATAGATGCCTTGAAAGCAAACTTCACCAAAGAAATTCAGGCAGTGACAGCGGACGTACTGGCAAGGACTTTCCAAAATATGGCGCGCCAGGTTCAATCTTGTCTGGACGCAAATGTTGCTCACTTTCAGCATATGTTATGATGTCGTCACATTTCTCACACAACGAACGTACTCCTGTTCAAATCTCGCTGCAATATCTTCACTGGTTTTAGAATTATTAAAGAAATGCCAGGTTTGGTAGGTAGTGGGACAACCTGCATAATGTGTGTGAAGTATGATGATTTTTCTGACACCACCACGCCAGGGCACAACTCCACAAATCTTGAAGCTGAAATTTCCTGTGCATACATCGGGCCCGAAACAGAAACGTAAGTAAAATAAACTGAAAATTATAAATCTTTTAAATTAACTTCCTGCATGTAGGCACTAAAAATTTCTAGTGAATCTTTTTTTGAACTGAAATATCTCTGATTTATTGGCAACACAGTGCAGATTATTTTATAACCTTCAGTTCATAATTTATAAACGTTTATTGTCAAACGCCCAACGATTTAAAGGGCCGTCGCGGAGAAAATTCTGTACCCCGAGCACGAAAACAGCATTTAAATGCCGTATGCTAAAGGTTAAATGCTTAGCACACTTATGTAGAGGTGTAGGATTATAGCCCCACTTGTTATCTCCACATTATACAATGGTTTGTGGTCAGATTCACGCTCCGGCCACTTTACCAAATTATATACATATGCACATCACAAACAGCAATTTTCTAGCCATCCTGTAATCTTAGAAACATTGTCAGTTTGCTTTTATGCCAAGCAACTGACTCATTTCCTTCTGAAGAAACTAGTGGGCTGCGTAGCAGTTTCTCGAGTACTTTGACCTCACATTCCAACCTGAAGCCCCATTCACTCTGTCATGCGTTGCTGTTACAGGAAATATATTTGTGGCGGCATGTTTTGTATAGGAATACTCTTGCTGTGTACCCCACTCTATACCCCCTGATAATAATTACGTCATTTGGTGACTGATATACAACACTACTCCTTATTCTCTTAAACAAAACAGACACACAATTTATGAGTGCGGATGCAAGATACATTACTGCTAAAAGGGACTAAGCACCAACAGTCCGTATAAGATAAAATGCCAACTGTAAATGGTTTCTCTAAAGCCTGTGTTATATTTCAGTCCAGTTTCTGGTCCATTACAGAAGGGCTTGAAAAATAAGATACACAGGATGCAGAAATTCACTCACACAAATAAATATAGGTAATTACTGGCTGCAATGTAAGGTCATGATTTTCCCATAACTTATACTGATAGTGAGAAGCCTCATTCGCAAACTCTACTGGGCTTATAATTCCAACTGCAGTTTGATATATAGAAATAAACAGACTGATCTGTAAATAGTAGAGCTACAAACCAGCTGAAACAATATTGCATTTTAACACATTACCACATGTTCCAACTTCCTAATAATAAGCCAGACTGAATACTCGTTTCTGAGTCAGCAGTCTGCGATGTCTGTGCATAAGACAGCCTGGTTCCTGTCCCCAAACCGGATATCTGAACTGGTTTGGGACAGCAAGAGTGAAGGAGCAGGGGCATCGAGCGACACCATAATTTATTTGGGCAATGGCATTTTATGCATTTTTAGACAACCACTGAAATATTCCTGTTTTAGTTACTCTTTCGTTGATGGAGTAACATGTAGAAATTCTAGATTCCCCATTGTGAAAAACATACTGGAACCGATAATGCATGTTGGTATACTGGAACAAAACTCAACAAATGTAGGTCGTTCTCGGTTCATGGTGGTGTCGCGTGTGATTAGAGGGTGGTGTGAAGAGAAACGTTAATGAAGTATTGAGAAAGTATGATGTGTGTGTGAAGCAAGATGATGTTTCTGACACCACCACACCAAGGCACAACTCCACAAATCTTGAAGCTGAAATTTCCTGTGCATACATTGGGCCTGAAAGAGAAATGTAAGTAAAATACACCGAAAATTATAAAACTTTTAAATTAACTTCCTGCATGTAGGCACTAAAAATTTCTACTGAAACTTTTTTTTTTAACTGAAATATCTCTGATTTATTCACAACACAGTGCAGATTATTTCATTATTTCATCGCCTCTGGTTCATAATTTATAAACATTTATTGTCAAACACGTGCAATGATTTAAAGGGCCGTCACGGAGAAAATTCCGTACCCTGAGCACGAAAACTTTATTTAAATGCCGTACGATAAAGGTTAATGCCAGTTTCTTTCATGAAGTTAAATTTAGATGTTCAGTTTATCAGGTACTGTGTTTTTTTTATTTTATTCAATATCTTTCAATAATCTCTACCTTACAACCTAAGTATCAAGTGGTCGTAGCTCCATAACCATATAAAATTTGTGCACAGGTTCATACGAACTTTTCTGACTACAAGGACCTATGAAACCATCTCCTACAGTTATGCCTACAACTTATGAAACACTCTGTATAAATCTCACTTGGTTATGTGACACTACCTACAACTTGCCTTTCGTGTGATAAAATCTTGCATCAGTTGTAACTCGGTAGCATCCGATATTATTTTGTCTGTGCTGTCTGTAAACTCGGAGGTTCCAGTAAGATTGAATTTGCTACCTGATGTAGGTTTCACCATATCGTGCTGTGTTCGAGATGTCTTACGTTTATTCCTGCGTACTGACTGAGCTGACTGCTGCTGCTGACATGGTATCCGTAGGATGCCTCCATTTTTGATACATTTGGTATGGAATAACTGCTTGCAGCCTAGGAACATTCAAACATTATGTCAGATTCTTGTCTGCACTATTAATGTCAGATCATTTTACATACCACAAACAGAACTTGCTGATAAAATAAGGATTAGTACTGATGTACTAATCATTCCATACCTTCAGCAGACCTTCCCAAACTTTTCCTACATTACCAGAGGTCAGACTTTAGAAGAGCTGATCCTAGGGTACAGCAAACTTTAAAACAATTTGTAAACAGCAAATGTAATAGGTTTCCAGGTACTGAATATGCATTATACATGGGTAACTAATAGATTCAGTGCTCTTTTCACTGCCTGTCTTTTCCCTCCTTTACGACAAAGGTACCGCTTTCTGAATGTACGGCAAAGCAGGGTCCAGTCCACATTAACCCCTCAATTCTCTACAGACCAGCCACAAGCAAGCTATGACCACCACCAGAGTTCACTTTAAAGGCACTCCACCTCCAGATACTGGCTCCTTCAGCACCAACAACAAAGGAGTATAAAGAATGCATTAATTGGTGACATTGCTTAAAGCAAGAATGTGGTTCATTCCAAACGGCCCCTTTCGAAAAGTAAAATCTAGGTTTCACTGTATTAACATGCAAAGGACAAATGTTGAAATTACCAACACAAGCCAGTGGCCCAGGGTAAATTGCCACAATAACTATGAGTGCATTTTTTTGGCAACTTTGGTCAATATTGGGTCATTAAGCATTTCATTCAGAATAACCTGGACCTCACAACATTAAAACAATGTGGCAATTTTATACTACATCAACAAGTGCACTGGTAGACAGTTTTAAAGACTGAATATCAGTAATATCATGCACCATAATCCAGAGGAGACAAAGAAATTTTCTCTTACCAGAACACTTGTACCCTTGTGGCATAAAGGCATCCATTGGTTTATCACAGGAAACACATCTATCTTCCTTGGAAAACCTTGCAACTTTTCTGCACCTGTGACCTGCAATTGTGAATGTAGCAGTTCCTTTCCACTCCAACATATCTGACACTTTGGCAGAAACATCCTCTCCAGATGGCTGATCTCTGATTAACATTCCACACTTTGTGGCTGGATCACTGTTTCTTCGCTTCAACTCTAATGATGTAATTGCACCACTTCTACTCCTCTTTGTAGCCACCGAATGGATCTGAAGACCTGACTTGGTATAGGTTGAAGTATCCACATCTGGTGACCATTCTGCTTCTTGCGAAGATGACAGGCGGCCAGCATACGAACTCTCGCTGCCATCACTTGATCGTGTTTCTTTCCTTGATGCCCAGAACTATCAAATATTTTTTTAAATTACTTAATGATAAGAGAACCTAAAAAATTTCTTGCACTGAAAGAATGTATGAATAAACAAGATTAACACTATATCTGAGGTCCTCAGAGTGCTGCTGATGAGGATTTAGGTCTTCTGGATTATACTGTGTGTTGCTGGGGGGTAGCCCTGATGTTTCAAAGGAGTGAGGTGTCTTAATTTTCAAGGGTAAAGCAGTCACCCAATAACACAACATCACAGCCCAAAACATATGAAACCTTAAAAAAGACTGACAACATACATATGACATGCACAAATTTTTCAGTTTAACAGTGCTAACAGGCTACATAGCTTAACATAGCTTGGCAGCTGTCTGTAGTTAAAGGGCTACATTAACCTTTAATCAACCTATCTTCACACATGTGAACGCACATAAAAAACACCTCTGAACTAATGTTATTTATTTTGGCAACAAGGAAATTTGCTTCACTTTTAAGATATCCTGAATAAACTCTATTTTATTTTCCATAAAATTACATTCATTTCATTTTTTTTCTGTTCAAATAAGAAGTTTTTCATACACCAAACGCTCAAATTTAAATATCAACCTGGTTGTTTAGAAGTTAATATACGTAGGGGGACCCAAAAGAAACCGGAATTTTGTGATAAAAAATTGTGTATTTATTTTTAGGTGTTACAAACTCAATCTCCTTCAAAGTACTGTCCATTTGATGCAATACACTGGTCTAAACGTGTCTTCCACTTTTCAGAGCAGTCCTAAAACTCTTTCAAAGTGATGCCTTTTAATGCCTCCGTCGTTTTTTCCTTCACCTCTTTCACGTCCGCCAAACGTTTTCCTTTGAGGACTTTTTTCATTTGGGGGAATAAAAAGAAGTCGCACGAAGCGATATCGGGTGAATATGGCGGGTGGAGAAGCTAAGTCATGCTGTTTTTGGTTAAAAATTGTTGCCCACTCAAGGCTTTGTGCGCTGGCGCGTTGTCATGGTGAAGCCACCACTCCCTACTTTGCCACAACCCGAGGCGTTTTCGTCTCACTGCATCACGCAAACATTTCAGAACTTGTAGGTAAAACGCCTGGTTAACAGTTTCACTGTTAGGAACGAATTCTGAGTGAACAATGCCGTATGCATCAAAAAAAGAAATCAGCATCGTCTTGACATTTGACTTCACTCGCCACGCTTTTTTGGGACGTGGTGAATTTGAACTCTTCCATTTGCTTGACTGTTGCTTCATCTCTGGGTCGTAGGCGTAGCACCAGCTTTCGTCACCAGTAATGACCTTCGAAAAAAGGTCAGGGTCAAATTCCAAGTGTTCTTTCAATTCACGGCACGCATCCACTCGGGACTGCTTTTGATCAGCCATGACCACGTGAGGCACGAATTTTGTTGCAACTCTTTTAATTTGCAATTCCTCGCTCAAAATCCGTTGACAGTAACTCCAGGACACACCAGACAAATCAACAAGATCGTCAATTGTTCTGCGATGGTCTTCCAAGATCAGTTCACGAATTATCGCAATGTTTTCATCCGTTCGGGAGGTCAAGGGTTGCCCTGAAAGAGGTTGGTCTGCAAGTGACAATTCACAATTCCTGAAGTGGGAAAACCACTCGTAGACTTGCATTTTCCTTAGTGCAGCTTCCTTGTAAGCTGTTTCAAGCATTACAACTGTTTCCCCTGCCGTTTTCCCTAACAGATAACAGAATTTCACAGACGCACGTTGTTCCAACTTTTCAGCCATCACAAAAATCAACAAACAAGCAAGAGGCACTTAACAAAAAAATTTACTATGTGGCACCAAGACTTCACTCAACGCTGCCGGACTGCAGACTAATGCAGAAGGGTCCCCGCAAGAGGCATCTAGCAGCGGAAGCATGTACTACAACGGACTCGCTGACCAGAGCATGTTACCGGTTTCTTTTGGGTCCCCCCACATACTATTTAATCATGTGGATTTTCCTAAATCATTGTTGCCACCTCTTGCTATATTTTAGAACTACACAGTAGTTAGGCTTCAAGTAGAATCTCTACAGTTGTATAAGGTACATACTTTTTGTTCCTAGCATCCTCCATTATGTGGTTGTAAAGATTTATGGGCCATCATCCTCTCTACAGATTGGTGAGACAGTGGCATAGTACAAATAGCAAAGCATGCCAGACGAAAACATTTTACAGGATTTACATGCTAATATTTGTCATACGTCCTGAGTGGCTCCTGCCATTTATGACATCCGAGGATTATTCACCATGCCTAGAACGGCCCACCACTTTGCCAAATAAAACATGTCTACACTCTCACAACCCACTGCTTTAACTCTGCAAGTGCCAACTCTCAACCGATGCAGGTATCAATGCTGCTAAAGACAAAAATTTGAACTTTTAACAAGCTGTACCAGACAACATGTAACATCTGTTTAATACTTTATCTGAGCAGCTGATACAACTGCAAGAAATCAAAGCTTTATAAAAGATTTTCTCTTATCATTCCAGCTCTTAACATTTTCCAGTTCAAGCAATGAGCGGGACACTAATGATCTCTCCAATAATTAGGAAATTTCCAGAAGTGAACTGGTTGAGTATTTTTAGCCACATTTTCTAGAAAGAAATTCCTCTTATCTCCCACAACAGAAATTTATACTTCAGCTAATATAAGAAAGAAGCATGGAAACATACAATAGTACGTTACTAAAAAAATATTTGAAAAATCATCCCTTAATAAGGTAATAATACTAAAAAAATGACAATGATTATGATGACAAAATAAACACGTGCAAAAATGCATAAATAAAAGAAGGATCTGACACACCGTTCTGTTCTGTCCAGCTGAGTATCCATCTGAAGAAGTGTTTGTTTCCTGGATCGTTCTAAGGGGGTCAACACTTGATCTGTCTGTTAATTCCTCACCAACACTACGGCAGACCACCTCTCGAGGAGTTCTCTGCCTGCGTGCCATTCTCACAGGAACTTCAGGGTCAGGATTACATGCAGAATGTCGCTCATCGTGGCTTACGCTTGTTTTAAGAGGAGTCCTGCTCCAGTGCTCCGCAAACAGTGATGTGGATGCAGCCTCTTGACGGCTCAACTTTGATTCTCGTCTGACAACAGGCGCTAAAACACATATTTCTGAGCTTGAATTGCTGCTTAATCTGGAATCTCGAGATACGTCTGTCAAGTCGGACTTTGTGAGTGACCCTCCATCGCTCATATCAAATGCAAAGTCTGGACATTTCCTCCACACAATATGTTGTGGTTTATGATCACTGCCTGGAAACGGGTCACTACTAGGTTTTGAAGAGATGACTGGAGGAGCTGAAGTACTGGTGGCGGGAATGGTCTCATCAACTTCACCATCACTGTGAACTTGTGGTGCACTGCCACCATCCCATTTGTCTGACTTCTTACCAACACCTGCAAGAGTACATAAGAAGTTTAGGTTTTTATATTAGGTTTTTATAACATTGTGATTGACAATCCAGTTCTTCTGCAATAGGACACTGTGCCACTGTGCAATTGGTTCCCAAAACTTCAAATGAACATAGTTCCTACATTTCCAATGGTCTAAATGTCCGAAAAAAATTTTCCTCAGACCTCTAGAGCATTAAAGATAAAAAAAACTACATTCCTTCAAAATGTCAGGAACCAATTACTCAGTGAAGCACCACCAAAACACAGAAGACCGATAAGAAGTCTGCTGTGACTAGTTCATATGACAAGTCACAATTGAGATAAAACAAGATGATATCACCATAACAATGTTCATGTAATTTTAGAACATATACCATATTTCAGAAAATACATGCGAAGTTTTCTTTTTGCCAGATTTACATCCTGTAAATCTATACAGCAGCTTATAAATGAAATGTTTTTATGATAGGATAATCGGTCCATGTCATGATTAATTAGAATATGCTGCATTATAGTTTTCAGTAGACAATCTATGCACAGACAGTTGTTTGGAGATAAGAAGATTAGTCCTTTTAAAAGTTTGGATTCTGATGTCCAAGTAATCTCACAAACAACATACCAAAATTTCTTCTACACTTAAATTCTCATGCATAATGTTTTCCAACCTTAGAAGTTCACACTGTCATGGATGTCTGAAAAGATTTCCATTTAAGAAGTTTCAAGGAACACTCCCCAAGCTATCTATATTTCATGCACACACCATAAATCTTAAATCTCTTTGAACAACTAATGCAGGTCACTAAGAACTAATAGCAGTCCATGTAACATGGTCTGACATTACCCATACACTAGTAGCAATAACCAACGAGATGCAGCTTAGTAAGGGAATTTATTATTCCACCGTACATTAATAGTTCAACATGTTTCGAGCGTCATGTCGCTCATCATCAGGAACCTCAACTGTACTTGCAGCTACTGGTTTACATACTGCAGTAAGTTAAAAGAATTGTATATATTACATGTCCTCTATGTTAAAATATTACAATGATAATCATTCTGTATAATTTTGGTTAAAAGGCATAGGTAAAATTGATAAAGCTTCTAATTCTGTATGTAGGAA
>Ga0268261_10004589_pt1 | contig 10365 bp, 13 predicted proteins | sample TergutNc150P1_FD_190353 | JGI IMG/M metagenome (GOLD analysis project Ga0268261, IMG submission 190353) | Nasutitermes corniger P1 segment gut microbial community from laboratory colony in Florida, USA - Nc150 P1 (SPAdes) (version 2) | ecosystem: Host-associated > Arthropoda: Insects >...
TATATATATATATATATATATATATATATATATATATATAGACACACACAAATACACATCCTCCTATGTTCAGCCTGAAAACGGCTCTAAAAAGCCGAAACATGAAGCTGAAAGCTGTAAATTCATAAAATATTCAATTCAAAGTTGTCACACTATACTTTGTTACATTGTTTAATTAAGAGAGAAACACACAACGAGGACGACTTGCCTTAAAATTATAAAGGGTCAACTTCAAGCTCCGTCCTCTTTACTCAATGAATAGGAGGAGGCTGGATGTTTTTCAGAGCCCATCTGGACGGTTTGGAGAAGGGAAAACTCTTCCCATCTGCGTTCCTAATAATTAGCTCTGATATCAGCACTGCCAACAGCCAGCACTCCTAACAATCCATAATGGTAACAATCAGCACTGGCAACAATGAGCAGCTAACAGTTAACACTGATAACAATCCACACTTATAACGGTCCCCTATATTTACGACATACGCTTGCTGGAAAGGCTGTTGATAAAAGACGTTAATTCGGTGAATTATTTTGTTGAAAATTAGCAACCCAAAAATCAACCGCTTCTGGTGTTTTTTATTATATTCATTAGTAATCAGCCCTTAGCCGGTTTAGCAGGAACCAGAGCCCAGTCAGGCGACCGGTATGGCTCTGGCACGCTGCATCCTGGGCAAGTTCTTAGGGGTAGGTTGCCATTGCTTTCCGCCGCCTTTAGACGTCCCCACTTTCGTCGTCTGATGCCTCCACATCCGCAACGACGCTAGAGATCCTAGCAGCGAAAGGAGGAATTGTGGGCGAGAACGTTTTCCGGCAATTTTGTCGAAATGACGACTTCCATGCCATTTAGGGATCTTTTAAATGACGCAAATCTACGACATGGGACCGACGGCTCTAATTCCCCTCCGAAGAAAGGCGTGCAGAGGATTTTTTTCGCCCTTAAAAATCCGACGGCTTCTGGTGTTACGTGTGCAAATATAATAAAACAGTTGTTACCAGTACCTGTCCCAGAAATCCTGGAAATCACGGACTTGAAATCGTCTTAGAGCTACTGTAATCTGCCAATATATGAAAGTGTTCCGGTTATATACTTTATACGGCGTTTCGAACAAACGACCTTATTTTGTTTTCGATATAAAAGATCTTAGAATCAAACACTGAGCTCTCCTTGTACTACAGATGCTCATCAGGCGCCTAAGCGTTTCTTGCGTCCATTTGTTTGTTGAAAACAGATATCACACTGCGTCCAGCTGCCTGACTTTATCTCTAAGTAACAATATCGCAAATGGTGCCGAGCTTGAACCAGCTCACACGATTTTCTCTCAAAATATCGTACAGTTTCACGGTACAACCGTCAAAGAAGTTTCGTTTGCGGCCATAAGAAAATTATAGCCAATTTTCACAAAACACTCAAACGTTCAACAGTATTATGCGCCGATCTTTTAGTGAAGTTTGTCCAAATCGGACAGTAAGTGTGGAATGAGTGGACAAAGAAAAATTGACACCGTGCTGAATTGCACAAAACTTATGTGTTCGGAAATATTTTGTGAGGAACTCTCATAACAAATTTCATTAAAATCCAACACGCGGTTTATTCGCTGACACTAGGCACAAAACAGACGCAGTCTCCACATGACATGTTTCCGAAATTCGTAAAAGCGCCGAATAGCAACACTTGTTTTCACTGTTTCAGAGACAGCGATGGGAGTCCAGGTGAACGCTCAGAAAAACAGTGACTCTGAGTACGTTCGGGCCGTTCAGGGGTGAGCTTATGATTTGTTAAACAATAATATACACAGTCCATCTCCAATGTGCTAAGGCGCAAATGATCAGGAGCGGGAACAGAAGGATGCAGCTCTTGTGGCATGCGACGCCGTGACCTTGAGTCTGGAAATGCCGGAACCCGAATATGAAGACACAAGGTCGCGATCTTTCGAAACTGCTCGCCCAACGCCGTGACTTTACAGCTGTCAGAACACCAAATCTTACGAGTGAAGATACGTTTTCAGACCTGGGTGGGCATTCCAGACTACTAGAGATTAATAACTCTTTTAAAATCAATATTTATAATAATACTAACATATGCACAAATAAATAATATAAAATTAATATTACAATAACTCCAACATAAATATACAGCCACACTTACCAACATTACATTATCATAACAACACACTGCTAGTTTATTTTATGAATTTAACAATTCATAACTTTAGCTAACACAACTGTAAACCCCCTCAAGATGCTGTATTAACACCGAAACATATCAAAGTAATTTTAGAATTAATTTTACACTACTTATTTGTGCATATGTTGGTATAATAATAAAAAATATTAATTAATCAATATGCCCGGTATGAACATAAAAATACTTTTAAAATTATCCATGTTTCGTGACCGGGGTCTGAACTAAAGTATCACTTACCAATAAACAAAAGATTTTATAGAGTTGGGTTTCATCTATAACACTGATACACAAAATTTCACTTTTTGCGACTTGAAGAAACGAAATGTGCCAATTCGTATGTAAATTGCGGTGCTGAACACAAAAAACACATTAAAAATGCTTCATTAGCTACGGTTTTCGAGCTATCGCCTCTTACCTGTACTACGTCATAAGTCGAAGGTTACCTATAGCTCTAGGGCAATCGGGCCTTGTTCGCCTGCCGATTGAACGTCGAATTTGGAGAATCATGCATCAAGGTCCGGCAATAATCAGCAAACACTGATGTGCTCCATTTCCCTTTCTATCTGCCCTCCATTCCTGCAATGTCCTGGTGGAAACGTTCACCGTGCTCGTCACTCACAGAACCACAGTTCTCCGGAAAGAAGTCCAGATGAGAACTCAGAAAGTAGATTTTCACGGACATATTGCACCCCAGTTTCGGATATGAGGATAGAAGTTCTTCCACAAGATCGTTGTAGATATCTGCTCTTCTGTTTCCTAGGAAGCCTGTAACCGCCTTTCGGAAGGCATGACATGCTCTCTGCTCGTCACCCGTAATGATGCGTTCAAGTACCTCTTCACGAAAAAGTGAGCGAATGTCTGGACCCGTGAAAACACCCTCTCGTATCTTGGCATCACTAAGCAGGGGGAATTTTTGTCGCAGGTACAGAAATGCTGTACCAGTACGATCCATAGTCTTAATAAATTTCTTCATGAGGCCTAATTTGATATGAAGAGGTGGCAACAAAATCCTCGATGACTCAACCAGTGAATAACGCTTTACACTTTTGTGTCCTGGCTCCAAAGTCTTTTTGGCAGGCCACATCCTTTCGATATAGTGATGTGCCTTGTCTCTGCTGTCCCACTCACACATGAAACAAGGAAATTTAGTGTACTTGAGCTGCAGCCCAAGCAAAAGTGCAATGACTTGCAGGTCCGCACAAATGTTACACTTGTATGTGTCATATTTTATGTACTGCAGTAACTGCTTCATGCTATTACCACTTTCTTTAAGTCCAAATGAATGTGCAACAGGAATGGAAGGTAACACATTCCCATTTTGCAGAAGAACAGCTTTAAGACCTATTTTGGAGGAATCTATGAATAGCTTCCATTCATCTGAGCAGTGGCTCATGTTTAATGCTTTGAACAAGCCATCCACATCTTTTCATGCCACTAGAGTGCCCTCCATGTTGAAGAATTCTTCAAGATTTTTTGGCAAAAAACAATACAGGGTTATTTTCACACCTTTATCCAGATATTTCCATTGTTTCATTCTGGATGCTAGCAGTTTATCCTTTATCTTTGGCAGCTGCAAATCGCGTACTATATCATTCAGTTCGTTTTGTGTAAGTTTGTGAGGTGACTCAGATGCTGGACCTTGGAAGTCTGGACCTGTAGGTTCTTCTTCGTGAGGTCCTGTTTTCTCCGTGTCTCCTCTTCTATCTCCGAATTCAAATTGTATTCTTTCGGCGGCTCCGGCACCGGCAGATCTTCCACATGAAGCACAGGTCTGATGGCAGAGGGTGTATTTGGATAGTCAACATTCTGCTTCCTCTTTCTGTTCATACCACTTGCCACAGGAGGTGTCAAGCAAAAGTAGCAGTCACTGCTGTGGTTTGAGGGTTCCCTCCACACCATTGGAACGGCAAAAGGCATTGCCATTCCCTTACGATTTATCCAGCCTCCAAGACGTGTTGCACACGATTTGCATACAACGTGCTGCGCTCACTTCTTGTCTTGATCACCCAGTTTACACCCAAAGTACTGATGGTAGGCTTTCTTGATCAGAGGCGTTATAGAACACCTCTGTGACGATAACGTCATTTCCCCACACACATAACAGAATCGGTCCGCACTGTTCACACAAGAGCGATACATCCAGTCCTACACCTGCGCTTCTACGGACTGAAACTGAGGCACTGTCTGGCGGCTGATGCAATGACCTTATCATGTGACATTTCTCTAGTCACAGCGTTAGTCGCCTTTGATTGGTGACCTTATCATGTACACTAGTGACAGCGATAGTCACACGTGATTGTCATTTATGACTCAAACCCTAATTTGAAATCGGAACGCACTGTACATGAAGGCAGCCTCCTGTATCTTCGAAACAAGAGCTAAACAACAATTCTTAATATCATATTCGTGTTCAGCACGCACAAAATAACCATAAAAGACTTGTTTCTTCAATTCTAGTTTTTGACTGTAAATCAGTGTACTTCGGAAAAAGCAGGCACAAGTTTTATCCAGGGTTTAATCATTGATATTGAGAATGCCTTCAGACAACAAGACCGAAAATACTAAACACTTACAGATTTCTAGCAAGTTAAAAAGTAAAATATATTCAAAATCTCTATTATTCTAACATGTTATATAAAAGACAAACATATATTCTACAGGGTGTTCAACTTAAAAGCGGACCTATTTTAACATGAGTAATTTATTTACTAAGATTTACAACATGTTATATTACACAACTAAGCTGTATTTACAGTAAGTGTTGGAAATGATGTCCATTCATCTCAGTGCACTTATCGACATGTTTCACCATGTTCCTCGCAACTTTTCTTAGCGTTCTTTCATTTACTTCTTCGATGGCACGAGTAATATTCATCTTCAAAATTCTAAATTTTTCAAAGGAACTATGGCTACAGTTGGCGTAAGACATCGTTTTTAAATAACTTTCCAAAATAAATACACGTTCTTCCACTGTTAACCGCATCATGAAAGTGTAAAAAATGGTGTCGTTCGAACACCAGCACTCACTGTCCACTGATTCAACTGATACGGATGGCCAAGACTAGTTCTCCCCTCTCCTGCAACAGTCTTGCCAACTCCTGCACATGTAGTAGTATAATGTCACACCAATAGAACCATTATAAATAGCATCTGACGTGAAATATTCACGGCTTAGTTAACGGTCCACTTTTAAGTTGAACACCCTGCACAACAACTAAAACACAACGCAGACTACCATATTTTGGTACAATATTGTATTTAATTGCAGTGCAGCTGTTGGAATGCACTGTGACCAGCATTTCTCACACAGTAAATCAGCACGCTACACTGCAAGGTACAGCTTCGTGACCAGCCTGCTGTACAACAGCACACATTTAGTGACACTAACATGTAGACAAATTCGCCTCTACCAGCCCACTTTTCATTCCACCATTACCTGACTGGCTATTGTTATAGGACCATGTAAACTACATGCATAAAGCGATCTACTTCCACCACTATATCTTCGTTAGTAAACGGTACTGTTTATAGTGCTTGTAAAATACACCGAAATGTATTTCACAACATGTCTGTCTGTCATTACAGCACTAAACACTGCGTGCAAAAATAAACAAGCGTATTCATTATTTCAATCCACATTACATATGAAGAAACCTAAGAAAACTGTATTTATTTAGGTGCCTATATAATAAGTGTTAACAACCGACTGGTAAATAATAAATGTTAACCACCCAATGGTTAATAAACATTGGTTAGATGAATTTTTTATCTGACAGGCTATGAAATACCGAATCGCTTGCAGAATAAAATCAAGAAACTGCTAAGCCATGAAAAAGATGTTTCAATAATGTTACAGTATGTCTGACATCATAATGCGGAGATCCTTCAAGCCTTGGTTACACCCCGACTCGCTGTTTCGCCTGTCGCCGCTCGCAAAGAAGCAAGCGAAATACCTGGCCACTTTGCACGATATGACGGACTCGGTGATAAAGATAAGCAAAGAAGGGTACCTGCAAAAGAAGCTGAACACTCCGACGATAGCAGACTGTAATGACATCGGTAAGGCACGTCGTTGTTAGCACCGTCGGTCAGTTCAGACGACGGCACTCCCACTGACTGTTCATCGAGTGAAAAATACTTACACGGCGTTACGGGGACATTCTGTATCTACATCCTCAGGTAAAAATGAGGGAAAAGTCATGTAGGTTGCGCACATTACGTGAAATTAACCTGCATCAATGCTGATGATGACACTGCTATACCACTGTCATTAAAGATCTACTTCCTACAACATAGAAAACCCAATCCGTGGTCACTATAAACAAGAAAGGCCATGTACATATAAATGAAACATTGAGGCGCGTTCCCGTAATCAATTTTGACGTGAAGAAGCAGTACGTATTACGTATTCTATTTGTGTTTGTAGCCTTTTCTATCCTGCATGCAATCCGCATGCGCCATTTCGTCATCTGTGGCCTGTAAGGCTCTAGAGTATTTTTCCATATTATCTCATAAACGGTGCGATATTTGGGAAAAGTTGCTGAACCTAAAGTGTGTGTTTTTATTTTCTGTACATTTGCCTGAAACATTCATCATTCTAAGAAGAACAGAAAGATATATTATCATAAATGTGTATTGGTTTCCATGTAAAGTACACGTTATTGTTGTCAGATATTAATGAATCTTGAATTTTCTCGATAGATTTTCGAAAAATACTCAAACACCAAATGTCGTGAAGAACCGTAGTGAGGGTGCCGAGTTGTTTAATTCGGACATAGAGACAGACAGACAGACAGACAGAGACAAGACGAAGCTAACAGACACTTTTCGCACCTTTGCTTACTCCCCCAAATACCAAACAGTTAAAGCTGTTTAGGCGAATGGATGTTGATTATTTGCATCGTGTAATGCATACAAATACATTTGGTGGAAAGAAGGGATTCGCTTAATGGTCAAGCAGGTGGACGACCACAGAAAGTGCAGAGTTTTGACGGATTCAAGAGGAAAGTCGTAATGTGTGCAACCGTGTTGTTTCAGGCACGAAGAGACGGTTGGCATTCCTGGACCTGCTCATAGCGGCTCAGCAAGATGGCGCTACCATCAGCGACGAAGAGATACGAGAAGAAGTGGACACCTTCATGTTTGAGGTTATATGCATTGTGCGATTCTTTCAGTGCTCCTTCGTAAAGTAGTCTGAATGTTTTCTTGAAGAAGACGTATTCCAGGCACTTCAGAATTTCCGACTTCATTATTTAGTCGCTCAGTTTTATGTCACGGTACCGCTGTGTTCTACGCTAAGCGCTCCAAATTTGCGCCTTCTTAAGGAAAAGTCGGCTTCTTTAAAGTAAGAAAATGTCTGATGTCGTAAGCTGTTGATATTGGTAGACTACACACACACACACACACACACACACACAAAAGATAGTTGTTCAGATCAAAAAATGTTAACATTCAACCTCGGAATGTTGAAGGAAGATAAACCTATTAAAAATACAGATTATGTGGGAATTAGGTATACAATAAAGAGTAAGTACTTCGGAAAGTTTGAAGCAAATTTAACGTCTAATATGAATACTAAATTTAACTGTCAGAACAACAACAAATGTTTGGAGAAAATAGACCAGGAGTTGTGTAATAAAATAAACTTTTATGAAGACGTGGATGAATTGTAGAAACTGCTTTCTCTTGCATCACTGCAGCGTGTAAAACAGCATTCAAGGTATCAAGAGGTGCGAAGCATTTAATGAAAAAGACTACCATTTCGTGGTGGAGAGAAGAATTAACGGTGTTGAGAAAGAGGACAAATGCTTTACGGTTGAAGTATCAAAGCACTACTACTAATGAGCACCTAAGACAGGATAGCAAAGAAAAGTACTTTGGTGGAAGAAGCGAGTTCGAAGGCAAAATGCAAGAAGCAGAACTAAAATCATGGAAAACTTTCTGCACGATAAATGACGGAGTCAACCCTCAGAATATAGTGTATAAAATAGCAGCCGGGAAAAACAGAACTAGTGCTAGATTGACTACACTGGAGAAAGAAGATGGAAAGTACACCACAGACACTAGGAGCACAATAATGCACATGCTTCAATATTTCGTACTTGACGACAGACAGGACAGCGACAACGAACTCCACAGAAAAATTAGGAAGGAAATTCAAGAGCCATCAGACATGGCTGACGATAAAGTTTTTACGAAGTAAGAAATAATAGCTAATTTGCAAAAATTCTACTCGTAAAAAGCTCCTGGATAGATTGGATTAACCAGTGATATTCTAACAAGAGCTATTCAAGTTTCTCCTTTGTTTTTCACACATATGTACAACGCGTGTCTAAAGGAGGGATGCTTTCCTACAAAATGGAAGCATTCGGTTATAATTCCTATTATTAAACCAGGAAAAGAGGAATGTAGTGACGTATCGAATTATCGATTAATAAGTCTACTGAATATTGGAGATAAACTGTTAAAATGATTGATATTCGATAGGATACTGTTCCACATATATTCCAACGATTTGTTCACCGACAACCAGTAGGGATTCACTTCCCAGAGAAGAACAGTTGAAGCAGCAATGGAAGTTAAAAATTTTATAGAAGAAAGTTTAAGATTAATACAATGCATTGTTATAGTCAGTCTTGACGTTAAAGGGGCATTTAATGCAGTCTGGTGGCCCAGCATCCTGAAGCAGTTAAGAGAACTGAAATGTCCCAAGAAACTATACAGTTTATCAGCAAGTTACTTTAGTGATAGAAAAGCAACATTTTCAATAAAAAATTGTAAGACGGAATGAAAAGTCCAGATGGGATGTCTTGTTGTGGCCCAGGCTTTTGGAATATTATGTATAATTCACTTCTAAATTTGAAATAGAATAGCCCAACTAAAGTGATAGCCTTTGCGGATGATTTAATTGTTTTAACAAGGGGAGCGTGTAAAATGGAAACAGAAAATTACGCGAATCAGGATTTAAAGAATATTGAGAGATGGACCACTGACAATAAAATTGAATTTAGCAACAAAAATCTAAGGTTTTATTTATATCAAGGGAGAAACGACGACAGGGAAGTTAATATTTAATTGAATTACAAAAGACTGGTACACACTGAAGAAATTAACTATTTAGGAATATACCTAGACAGCAATTTAATTTTAATGCACATATTGACCATACTGTGGCAAAATTAATTTCTCTTATCAATGTGTTGGCTAGAACAGCAAAGCTACAATGGGGTTTAGGGCATAAAGCTCTCAAGACAATTTACTGGGGAGTGGTAGTCCCAATTCTAACGTACGAAGCACCCATGTAGATAAAAGCTACACGGACAAACAGGAAACTTACAAAATATAAAAGAATACTAAGACTCATAAACATTAAAATAGCTAAAGCATAATGGACTATCTCATATGATGCCTCATGTGTGATAGCTGGAGTGCGACCTATGCAAATAACCATAGAGCAAGCGGTACAAACCTATAAGGCAACAAAAATTAACAAACTAGAATATGATGCACCGTTGGAAGTAAGATAATGGATACATCATGCAGAACTAGCGATAATTCGTGAAATGGAAAACGTACTATATATACAACTAAAGTGTATGCACAGAGCAGTAAAACTGGAGACAAGGTTGATGTAGCAGGAATTATAATTGTGAATGGCAAGTTGGTACACCAACTGAAGTTTACACTACATGGACACTGCTCCAATAATGAAGCCGAGAAAATAGCAATTTTAAGAGATATAGAAAAATTAGAAGAACTTCAGGATGGACAGGATAATGATAAACGCGTTGCAATAGACACTGACAGCATAATAACTTTGGATTTACTCAAAAGGAATTTAAACGTAACCGACTGATACAGTCTATTAGAAACAAAATTATTGCACTGACGCATTTAAAGTGGATTATGCATTTCGGCTGGGTAAAAGGACATGTGGCGTTAGAGGGGAATGAGTTGATAGAAAGGTTTGCAAAAGAAGCTGCAGTGGAAGATGGGCCAGAAGTATACGACAAAATACCAACAGAGGAGATTATAACGAGAGAGACGGAAAGTGGACTTAACCCTTAGGTGACTAATGTCATATATATATGGAGCACCCATTCTTGATGTTTCTAGATCACACACGACGACGCAGCACAGTCGGTAGGACTCCTCTGGACGAGTGATCAGCTCGTCGCAGA
>Ga0268261_10004590_pt1 | contig 10364 bp, 5 predicted proteins | sample TergutNc150P1_FD_190353 | JGI IMG/M metagenome (GOLD analysis project Ga0268261, IMG submission 190353) | Nasutitermes corniger P1 segment gut microbial community from laboratory colony in Florida, USA - Nc150 P1 (SPAdes) (version 2) | ecosystem: Host-associated > Arthropoda: Insects > Digestive...
GCGACGAGCTGATCACTCGTCCAGAGGAGTCCTACCGACTGTGCTGCGTCGTTGTGTGTGATCTAGAAACATCAAGAATGGGTGCTCCATATATATATGACATTAGTCGCCTAAGGGTTAACGACGTCCACAGCTCTGGCAGTCAACATGCTGCCTTTATCTTACCCGATGCTGCAGCCTCTTCCTTCCAGACTTCTCTCAACTAAGTAACAGGCGATTTTAGGACTTAAAAAATGACATTCTTATGTGAAGATGGCCTTCTTCTTCCTTCCGGTGACCTGATAGCAGCAGCTGAACACTTTTGTGGCATTTGTATGAAATTCCTTATTAAAAGACGCCGAAGAAGCGTCGGTTTCATGAGAATTGGCCCAATGATGTTTGCTTGACTAGGCCTAAATCAGTTTCTGCTTCTAATGTCCATGTTTGTGCCCTGATGTGTTTGACACTCGGTACAGAAACTAACCAAGGCGAAGTTGCGTCTTGAGTGCCGTGAAGGCTTTATTTTGTTCATTTTTCATCCGATCGGTGTAAATTTCAGGACGCTGACATAAAAATATTTTGAATGACCAAGTTTTGTACAACACGACTCTGTAAAAGGGCGTATTTTGCTTGCGGTCGTTAAAGAATTTGTGTGCGTGCTTGTGCACATCTCGTATTGCCCCACACTGTCGAGCATTTGTGAGTTTAGCTAAAATCGGCGCACAGAAAGCCGCACTTGTCTTACAGACGTAAATGAAATTACCTGTACGCGTGTATCGCGAAACCGTGTGACATTTTGAAAGACGAGAACACTTTTGTAAGAACTGTTGCTACCGACAGAATATAGCCATTTGTAATCTTAGTGACACCCACTAATCAGTCCCTGACGGCATCATTTTGTGAGCTATAACCAACAGTTCGACGTAGAGTTGTGTTTTAGAAGGAATACACAAGGTTCAGTTAGACTGCAGCTCCATACTGTAGCAGTAAACGCAATGTATTGTGCAAGTTCCAGTCGGAGAGAGCTGCCTTGTATGTCACAATGAGTTTACAAGTAGCTGTGTTGGGGAAAGGCTTTGTGATGCTCGTTCTGCCGCGCCTTGAGGCTCCGTTGGGGCCCACTGCCTGCAGTAAGTTGCGCATGTAGATGGTTATAGTTCCCCGAAGAGCGAGCACAGCGTCGTCTCAGCCACATGCACCATATCGCCCTCCATCTTGAGCAGGTGTGGCAGCCGATATGTCCGCAAGACTAATTATGTGATATTTTTCAACGCCTCCCTCCCCGCCCATGCTATCTTCCAGAAGAAGGCTCCTTACCAATCTTAGTGCAGTAAGGTGTAACACAAATCGTGTATTACACTCCTTCCACCTATTCAACAAACTACAGCCATTTTTCCTGCTTACAGTTTTTTACTTGGCTTTCCTTTTTTGTATAGCGCAGTAAAGGCTTAAGGGGGATAGACTAGAGACACGTAAGTTCAACGAAACGGCAAACCCAGCGTGCAGAATTATTGCGGTTGTTTGCAAAAGGACTGTGCCTCTCAAACATAGAAGGAAATCGTTATTTGTGCTTCGGGTTTTGAGAGGCCGTTTCGGTCCGATCTGTCGAATATTTTGAAGATGTTTCTAACCGTGACTCACACTCCTTCTTGAAAAACTAATAGTTTCTCAGCTAGTCACGATCTCCCCACATTTTATGGAACTCGACGGTTCATCATCGTATTCACAACAGCCTGCCGCTTGCCCCTTTCCCAAGCCAGGTGACTTCAGTACACCCCCTTCCATTCCACTTCTTTAATTTTGATTTTATTCTGCCATCTACTCCTAGGTCTTCCAAGTGTCCTCTTTGTTCCATCTTTCCAACCAATATCTTGCCTCTTTTCCCCAATCCTGCTACATGTCCCGTCTGCTTGATTCCCCTTCATTTGATCCCCTTAACGATCACGAAGTTCCACACGATGAAATTTTCTCCACTCTGACGTTACTTCCCCCCTGCGTAGCCCGAAGTGTTTTCCCCAGCACCCCATTGCACAACATTCTCACCCTATGTTCTTCCCTAAACATGAGTAGTTAAGTTCTGCTTTTGTATAAGCAACAGGCGGAATTATTTCTAGGATGAACCTTGGAGAGGAGGATACTACTTGCGTTCGAAACGTCGGACACCGCGTATTTAAGGACATGACGTCACAACACAAGTACACTTCCGTAACTGAAGTCCCTTGCAGATCGAAGAGGTGCGAAAATTGTCGTGTGAATTTATATCCTGTCTTTCGGCGCTGTGCTGCTGCCCTGTGGACGTTGCTGCCTTAAATTCTAGGGTGGATGAATTTTGCTGACGTTTGAAACGTCGTTGAACAACCAACGACATAACGTGACGTCACTGAAGACTTTAATCTTCAGTTTGACTGAGGCGAGACTCTCAAATTTCGCACGGGAATGGTTTTTGTGACTAGGCGAAGTCAGTGAGTGACTCAGTCAGACGTGCGGCGTTCAGCCGACCTGTGCGACTGCTGTAAGACAATAAACCGGTGTCACAGCTCGTGCCGTCGCCGCTCTAAAGTCTGGTTGACAGTGCTAAATAACGCAGTGTTTGGCCACAGTTATAACGAATCTGAATATTTCAGAAAAGGTAAACATTCCTTTAATGCAAGTCCCGGCCCTCGTACGAGTCTTATTTTTCATTCAGACGACGCGATTTAGCACTCCGCAGTTCCCTGACAGACAGCTGAGACCCTGCATTCCGCTTGCTAATTGCATTAGACGACCCTAAGACGTACCACCTCGGAGCCTGTCTGAGTATTTGTCATGGTGACCTTACACTGTAAAAAATGCATAAATGTCTCTTATTAAATAAAATTTCAAGTATGTTATTCGTGAAAGAAACTTCCAGTGAGAAGCTTTGTCCGAAACTTGGTCCCGTAATATTTCAGGTGGAAGTTCTAGTGTTGTTGAGTAGCCAGTGAACAAGTTATCGCAGTGTACCGTAACAGTAATAGAGAAATGCCGTACGTAATGTGCGGTTAAGTCTATCTGACTGACTGACTGACTGTTCGGTATACATAATTAGCTAGTCTCGGTTCTTAACAACAACCCAATAATTTCTGTGGGCCTCTTCAGAGAGACAAAGCCTTACATAATGTTGGTGATGCTGCGCTGCAAGAAACTCCTATCTTATTAACTGTTAGTGAACTGTAGATCTGACCGGTTATCCTCAACTAATACACTACAACGTATAAATTCCCTGTTCTCCTCTCAATAACGTTCGAACCACTGTCGAGTGATACTTTGGGCCTGCTGTAAGCATCCTTGATTTACAATCCCAGCAGTGCAGAGCGCCGTCAAGCAACAAGGAACCAACCACCTCCATGTACCGCGGTCTTCTTGAGAAGCTGCTGTTTTCTCAGCTAGTCAAGTAATTCCTCTAGTTCTAAAATTCGATGGTTCATCACCATGCTCACAACACCCCGACACTTGTCCCTGTTGTGGGCCAGATCAGACACAGTCTAAGCCCTCCGATCTGATTTATTTAAGACTTACTTGTTATCTGCCCATCTGTGTCTCTTTCCTTCGTGTTTCCTCCCCAACAGAAACCAATATTGCCCTCTCTTTTCCCTCATATCTGAAACCAGCAGCGAGTAAATACCGTTAAAGTTGTAGGCTTTTAGTTTTTAACTTCGTTTTTGGCTCACTGTTTCGTGCTTTTATTTATCCTGCTCGTAACTCTGGCAGTACCTGTGTCAGTAATTTCAGTAGTTTCGTTTCCACAGAAGAAGTGTGTGTAACAGAGATCATGGCAAATGGAAACAAGTGAACTGACATCAGGAACCCCTTTGTTGAAGATTTAGTTCTTCTGGGGTGTGACTCTGTTCCGTTGGCTCGGTATTTCCTAACGATGTGCAGGTCTGTTGTCTCCATTTTCGAATGCCAACAGTGCAAGAGCAGTTGTTCTTGTACTTCGTACCCTGAAGATGACGGCAATATGACCCTTCGAAACGCCAGGAACTCTGAGCGAACGAAACAGTGTCATATCCTAGAAGATTTTAATTTTCAAAAAAACGCTGTGAGAACCTCAAATCACGCAACGAAACTTTTGTTATTTGCTTCGGACAGCCGAGTCGATAAAAGGAAAATAGAGTTCACTGCGGACTGTGGAAGTTATCAACGGTTTTGGGCTCACGCTCTTTTAATTCGTTATACTTGTGAACTGACAGGAACATGGCTGCCCCCTGCTTTATACGTTACTCCCAGGAAAAGGATTTGTAGACTCAAACTCGATAAGATTTATAGAAGGTTATGGAGGCAGGCAACAGTAGATTTTGTGTTTCTTGACACCTGATAGATAAATGGCTATTGGAATCCAAGCGGCAAGTTTTCTCCTTTATATATTTCTAACATTTGCTTGTATGCTTTGGAGTTCGTAAATCAGTCACGGCGTAGAGTTCCTTCGAAGTGGTCTGTGTTTAAAAGAGCACACGGAAGTTCATTGTAACCCAGAAGTCACAGTAATATTGCAGTTTGTTTTCTGTGTTGCAGAATTTCATCTCTGCCTTATAAATTCTTCTGTAACCCTTTGAAACCCAATGATTACTTTTGTATCACCAGGTTTAACATTCAACAACTGTACGTTCTTTCCACACCGTGTATTTATGTGTTTTGTGTGGGTCTGAGAACAAACAGCGATTATTTCCCTATACAGCATTAACTGACTGGTTTTTATAACTGAGACGGAGTGTGTTTACTGCGCGGTACGGACTGATTCTACACACACATTCATACGATTTAGGTTTAGCGGCAAAACTGGCTCTGGCTATTATTACCTGAGGGTTAAGCTGCCAAAGCGTGAAGCTGACACCTTAACCCGCTGTCGTTTGCCGTATTTAATCCTGCTCTTCCATACGTTTTCGTGGCGCGATTGTGTGACTCCGTGGGAGGGAGGTACCAGCCTTCCATAGGAAAGTCTTCAGGACTGCAGACCCTTCCCCACTTGAAGATACAGGTGACAGGCGACTTAGCAAAGTTGACGTCCACCTGCAAGTTTGTACAGCAGTTCTTCAAGCGATATAGCAATTCATAATCACCTACTCGTCTTTCCAACAACAGCAACAATAATAATAATAATAATAATAATAATAATAATACTTATTATTATTATTATTATTATTATTATTATTATTATTTTAGCTCCATGATTTTACCAAGGGTGGTGCACCTGTGCCTTACATTGCGCAGTGATAGACCTAATAATCAGGACTCAGCAATTTAACTTTCTCCTAATAATGATAAAAATAATAAACAGTTTCTGTGAATTATGATTAACCTAATTGTGTTAATAGCTCTTTATGCACAATCTGTGTCGCTTCTAAATACTCCAGCATTACTGCACATGGCACTAATATCTGATGAGCACGTAGCAGGGCAGGTGGACCTTCAGAAACCCTACAATAATAATAATAATAATAATAATAATAATGTTGTTCCAATCCTGCAGCAGTTAGCATGATAGTAGTATTCGTTCTCGGAGCAATTTCCAGCTGCCAGCAGGTTGCGCAACTCCGCTGTACAAAATATTGTTTAATGCCGATAGCTGCTCTCTTAACAGCAACAAGGATGTGTCTGTCTGTCTGTCTGTCTGTCTCTTTTTCAAGCTCTTGTATCAAAGTGTGCCGCTGTGAAGCAGTCTGCTCAACTTGACGAGGAGGAAGAAGCCTCTTCTGTTGTACTCAAGGAGGATAATGGGATCACGTTTATCCCTCTTAGTTCCGTCTCTTCTCCTCCTTTTGCTTCCTTCTCTTGTCCTGTAGCAAGACGACTACCGCCACCACCGTCGCCATTCTATCCAAACCACCCCCCATACAACACTCTTTCACCGCCACATCAGCTTCCTGCCATTTCACACTGCCTAATCCTTAATCTGTCCACAATATTTCCTACATGTAGAGCTAAATGTCGTCACATGCTTTGTTATTGCTTTATTTTGATATTTTGCATCCTGTTGCACACACTGACCACGTCTAACCATATCAGTCGGATATTCCATCATATAGACTTTACTGCTGTGGCGGTCGGGTCTAACCTGACCGACTTTCCTGCGTTCAAATATCGACATGCGCATCGCTAGTGACGTGCATTTGTAGCAGACATGGCCGTATGTTGGCACATCAGACCTGATAATGACCGACAATTAGGCCGAATCATCTAGCTTGGATAATTTTATGTATACCATTTAGTACATGAGTGTGTAACGTAACGTTCAGATGTTTTGGTGTCTCCACGCCGGACTTCTTCAAACACTCCTAGTTTACGAACTAGTGAGGACATTCCCAGCATTTTGTGGAACCCAAAGGTTCATGATCGTATTCAAAACACCTTACCATTTTTCCATGTTCTGAGCCATGTTAATCCAGTCTAATTCGTCGAATCCTGTTTCTTTAAATTCCAGTTTAATATTCTGCCATCAGCGGCTAGGTCTTCCAAGTGGTCTGTTTTCTTTAACTTTTCCCATAAAAACCGTGTGTGCATTCCTCTTGTCCCCATACGTGCCGCATGCCCCGCCTACCTCATCTTCCTTGATCTGGTGGCGACAGTAACATTTGCTGAGGAACAGCACAGGTCACGAAGCTCCTCGGTGTGTCATTCTCTCTTCTGCAGACCCAAATGTCTTGCTCAGCACCTGCTCTCGGACCCGGTATATTCTTTGACTCAAATACAGTCCGAAAACTGCCTGCCTGCCTGTAGGTTTCCTAATTGTGCCATAACCAGATCATCATATGTTTAAACAATTGCTGCCGCACTTACAAAGCCCAAGTGTATTCGTAGATCTACATGCTCGTTGTGTTCACATTTTTGCAGAAAGCAGTATTCTGACTGCACCGTCATGGCGAGCATTTCTAGCCAGAGTTTTGGGATACTTTGAGTTAGAAACTAGAAGGGTAGTATACCATATTTTATCCTGTATGTTTGAGAACAGATTAGAATTATATTATCATTGAAAATTCGCTGTTTTAGAATTCGGTATGCTTTGGAAGGTAGTTCAGACAAATATGCACACGTTAAGTATATTTCGTACATTATTTCCCATCATAGTCATGTTACTTGAACTGCGTTTTTAGGCGCGTTCACAAAATTGCGAAGAGCGACTGTTAGCTTCGTCATGTCTGTCCGTCCGTATGGAACAACTCGGCTCCCACTAGATGGATTTTCATGAAGTTTTATATTTGAGTATTTTCCGAAAATCTGTTGAGAAAATTCAGGTTTCATTAAAATCTGACAAGAATAAAGGGCACTTTATATGAAGACCAATATACATTTTTGAACACATCTTGCTCAGTTCTTCTTAGATCAGAAAATATTGCAAACAAATGTTGTAGAGAAACTCAAGCACACATTTTGTGTTCAATAACTTATCTTCGAAAATCGTGCCGTTTATGAGACAGTGTGATAAAATATTGTAGAGCAAGGAAGGACACAGATGACAATATGGCGCATGCGCATTGCATTCTGGATATCTAAGGCCACAAATACACACACTGAGGTTGTGCAATACTCATTGCTTTTCCACTGCCACATTGGTTACATGAACGCTACTCAGTTTCACGTTACACTTACATTGCCTGTCTTGCTAACACCACTGCGTGTCGTGCTGTGAAGCAGCGCTGTGGACAAACGGTAGAGGAGACTGAGTTCACATCTGGACTGAAGTAAAGCTGTTCTGTCTTTCATAATTCGGGCACACAATTGGCAACAGTTTGGCTGTTAGATGTCTCTCGGGCCAGGAATTCTGTGAGGTTTGAGGTGTTTTTATAGCGGTGCAAGTGAGGACAGAGGTCTTCCTGCATGTGACGCTGCTTTATGAGGAGAGTGGGAGGGTGTCGGCCTTTCGAAGGAACTCATTGCCTCCATCTTGCAGCGGCCAAGTGACCCTTAGCGTCACTTACCAGCACAACAGAGGCCGTTCTGCTTCCTGGTTAACAAGTCGAACCATATAGCGCTGTGATACAGCATTGCTGCACTGGTGTATTGTGATTCGAAGTGAAAAGCTTGACATTTTGCGTGTGAAGTTATGAAAATTTGGGTGTTTGTTTTTATTATCGTGGTACAGTCAACTACAACATAGGTGCGTGTTGCTTACTTTATTATAGGGTAGCGTCTTGTTGAACATGATTGGCCACGTGTCAGTTAGTGCGTCTGCTTGCAGGATCACAAAATGTGCGTTAGAGTGTGGCAGTAGGGCAGCCAGCAGCTGTTTGTTTGTTTGTTTGTTTGTCTGATTGTGTGTCAGTAAACTAGGATAGTTGCGAATCGTGACAGCAGTGCGGCCGACGGACAGAAAATTGCTTTAGTACTGTAACTAACTGACTGACTGACTGACTGACCAACCAACTAACCAACCAACTGCATAGAGCAGAATGTTTCCGGAGAAGCTACTTTCTTCGAATTTATGGAACCAATTCTTCTTTACCTGTTTTGGAAGATCCCGCCGTTTGTGGCTGTTCCGATCTACACGGTGCGTCAGGAAAATAATGACACTGAATGCGTGGTTCGACAACTGGCAACGCTGTAGCCACACCTCAGACACCAGCCGAGACATACATTCTTACTTGATGATCAGTGCAAGTTTCAACTCAATAGCATTAACACGTCTGATTTGACAGCGAGTTGTGTAAGTGTGTGTAGTCGTGACGCGTTACGAAAATGGAGAAACGAAATCTCGAGCAGCGTTGCGCCATCAAATTTTGTGTCAAACTTAATGAAAACGCAACAGAAACTTATGAAAAATTAAAAAGGGCTTATGGAGAGCATGCTGTATCAAGGACACAGGTTTTTAGGTGGCATAAAGCATTTTTGGATGGCCGTGAGCGTGTGTAAGACGAACCTCGTTCTGGAAGACCTTGCACATAAAAAACGGACGCAAATGTGACCAAACTGAGGGATCTCGTGAGGTCTGATCGACGTTTGACAGTCAGAATGATCAGTAGTGTGTTGAATTTGAATCGCCAAACCTTCCACGAAATTTTGACCTTCGAACATTCAGAAAATTTGTGCCAAGCTGGTCCCAAAAATTCTCACCAATGAACAGAAGGAAAACCGAAGGAATGTGTGCCTGGACCTTCTTGAACGCATCGAAAATGACAAAACGTTTTTCGAACATGTCATAACAGTGATGAAACGTGGATTTTGGAATACGATCCTGACACCAAACGACAAAGTTCGGAGTGGCGCACGAGCAACTCACCGCGCCCAAAGAAAGCAAGAATGAGCAAATCAGAACCATGCTAATTTGTTTTTTCAACAGTCAAGGCCTTGTTCATAAGGAATTCGTGCCTCAGGGACAAACAGTTAATAAACAGTACTATCGTGAGGTCCTTGAATGACTCTTAAAAAGGGTTCATCGTGTCCGGCCAGAGATTGCGGACACTTGGATGCTGCATCACGACAATGCTCCCTGTCACACTGCCATCTCTGTGAACGAATTTTTGGCCAAAAAAGGTATATCAGTGGTTCCGCAGCCACCATACTCGCCTGATCTGAGTCAGTGTGACTTCTTTCTTTTCCCAAAACTCAAATTCCACCTCAAAGGTCGTCATCTTGGAACTGTGAACAACATCCAAAAGGTCGTGACAGACCAGCTGAGGGCACTTCCACATGAAGACTTCCAGCACTGCTACCGGGAGAGGGAGCAACGTCTCCGGCGATGTGTGGCTTCTGATGGGAACTACTTTGAAGGGGATAAGGTTGATTTATAGGTAAATGTTAAAAAAATATAGCACCATTCTCATTACTTTCCTGACGCACCGTGTATATTCTTCCATTCCAGCTTCTTCAGTCATGCTTTCTTATATCCAGTTTGGTTTTACTCTTCTATCTATACTTAGATCTTCGTAGTAGTTACTTCTATTTAGATATTCATACAAAACAGTATGCTGTACAGAATATAACAGTATTTTATATGTGCAACACAAGAATTGGTCAGATGTTCACAAAAAAATGGGAAGTTGATGTTAATGTTCGGAAGTGACGATAAATTTGTTTATGTATTTTAAAAAGCGGAATATTTCAAATGTAAATCTCACAGCACAACGTACAGTCACGTTGTTATTTCCGTGACACAATAACCAACATAACTCCACCTATTTTCAATTCTATTAATACAAATTCCACGTGACTCGGTGTCGTTTGCCTGGTACTTCCCGACGTTTCGAAGGATGGCCTTGCCTTCATTTTCAGAGTCAAGCAGTTGAAGGGGCGTGACGAAACTGCCTGACCCTGAAGTTGACAGCCGTCTTCCAATCGCCACGGCGTCATGTCCCGGTGATTATACCGCTGAGTGGCGTAACGAAACTGCCTGACCCTGAAGTTGACAGTCGTCTTCCAATCGCCACGGCGTC